>JACLAC010018104.1_pt1 | contig 60147 bp, 44 predicted proteins | sample 8027881 | NCBI WGS metagenome assembly JACLAC01 (sample SAMN15725517, study PRJNA655200) | protist metagenome | isolation source: fluorescence activated cell sorting (FACS) single amplified genomes of... | place: Spain: Blaines Bay Microbial Observatory, Mediterranean Sea | collected 2016-01-19
CTGACCTTGGTGTCGCAGCCTTGCAAGTTACACCTGTCCACTATCTGTTTCGACCTGACGATGATTCAACTGTTAGGCATTTTGATCAGATAGCTAGACAGACCAACCTACCAGTAATTATTTACAACGTTGTACCGTGGAGTTATTTGTCTCCCCCACTATTGGCACGTATTATCAGGGAAGTCGATGGAGTCGTTGGTGTCAAGCAAAGCGCTGAAGACATGAAGCTTTTAGCTGACTTGCTATTGATGGTGGGAGAAGAAGCCAAAATCATGTCGGCTGTAGATGCTTTGATGTACCCTTCTTTTCTGCTCGGCGCACATGGAGCGGTTGCTGCTATTCTAACAGCGGTACCAAAAACCTCGGTGGAACTGTGGGATGCAGTTCAGGATGGCAACCATCAGAAAGCACTCCAACTGCACGAGCAACTGCTACCAATTTGGAATGCCATTTCTGGCGATAATTTGCCAGCAAATGTCAAATTTACTATGGAATTACAAGGCCGAATCGCGGGACGACCACGCTCTCCAATGCCGGTAACAACAGTGGATCAAGCACAAGCAATTCGGCAAGTGGTAGGCTCCTTAATCTAGTAGAGTCTAAAAAATTCCATTATTATTCAACTACAGCCTCAAACTAAGGAGTGGCTACGGTGCATCAGGTGGTATGTAGCCTACGAAATATTTATGGCATCACTCAATGACTTAAGGAATGGCCTTGTCATTCGACTCAACGACAAGCTCTATACTATCACTAACTGTGAGCATGTTAAGCCTGGGAAAGGTAGCGCTTTTGCTCGTACCAAAATTAAACGAGTAGTAGATGGTGCAGTTTTAGATCGTACCTTTCGCTCTAACGAAACGGTCGAAACTGTTCGCTTAGAAAGTCGTGAAATGCAATATATGTATACTGATGGTAATAACTACGCTTTTATGGATAATGAGAGCTATGAGGAAGTCGATCTGTCAGCTGAATTAATCGGTGAAGCCAAGCTATACCTGAAGGAAGGAGAGAATGTCACAGTTAAGATGGATGGTGATATACCCATTACCATTGAATTGCCAATTTTTGTCGTTTTACAAATCGTAGAGACTGATCCAGGACTACGGGGAGACACAGTCAGTGGTGGTACAAAGCCGGCCAAGCTAGAAACTAGCGCTGTAGTACAGGTTCCTCTATTCGTCGAAAATCAGACTATGATAAAAGTTGACACCCGTGATGGTAGCTATGTTGAGCGTGCCTAATAGTTTAAATAAAATCGAGAAATAATGATGGGAAAAGCGAATCGAACTAAATCTACTCTACCTATACAATATGTTGAGCAAATTTGTGATTTAATGGAAGAGAGGGGGTTATCTGAAGTTGAAGTCAGTCAGGGTGAAATTTCAATCCGAGTTCGACGAGATATACCTTCAGCTACTGCTAATCGGATAATCAATCAAGAGCTAGTTCTTCCCCTAAACATCGAGGAATCAGGTGACAGTAATTTAAAATCATCTGAGGTTACTACCGCGGAAGACTCTATTTCGTCCCCGATGCCCGGTATATTTTATTGTGCACCGTCGCCAGAGGACTCGCCCTTTGTTCAGGTTGGTGATACAGTCTCGATTGGCGATACAATCTGTCTAATTGAAGCCATGAAAATTTTTAACGAGGTTAAAGCTGAGGTTGATTGTGAAATATTGGAGATCTTAGGTAGCAATGGTGAACCAGTTGAGTTTGACCAACCCTTATTCAGAATCAAAAAAATTTAGCCGTAGGTGAGTAAGAAATGTTCAAAAAGGTGCTGATTGCTAACCGTGGTGAGATTGCTCTGCGAGTTATACGTGCTTGCAAGGATTTGGGGATTAAGACTGTAGCTATTTATTCTACTGCAGACAGAGAATCTTTGCACGTCCACTATGCCGACGAAGCTTATTGTGTTGGTGCACCACTCCCTTCATCTAGTTATCTGAAGGCCTTCAATATCATAACCATTGCTGAGATTGCAGGGGCAGACGCAATCCACCCTGGAGCGGGTTTCCTATCTGAGGATGCACAATTTGCAGAAATTTGCGAAGCCCATAATATCAGTTTCATAGGTCCTTCAGTCGACCACCTAAGACAAATGGGAAATAAAGCGGAGGCTCGTTCAGCGGCAACTAAAGCCGGTCTGAAACTAGTTCCGGGTAGCCGCAATAGCTTTCGTAATCGGCGGAACAAGAAACGAGGTGTTATCGAAACAGTTGAGGAAGCAACCAAGATCGCTGAGCAGATTGGCTACCCAGTTGGAATCAAAGCAGTTGCCGGTGGTGGCGGTCGTGGCATCCGAATCGCTCAGAATAGCAACAGCTTGCAGAATCTTTTCCATACTGCTAAATCGGAAGCTGAAGCCGCTTTTGGCAACGGAGATGTATATGTTGAAAAATGGATCCAAAATGCTCGACACGTTGAAGTTCAGGTTTTGGGTGATAATCACGGTAATATCGTCCATCTTGGCGACCGAGAGTGTTCAATTCAGCGTAAGCGGCAAAAGTTAATCGAAGAAGCGACTTCTCCCTCTCTACCTGAAAAAGTCAGAACTGAAATCTGGAAAGCTGCTCTCAAAGCATGTCGCTCGATTCGGTATCGTAACGCAGGAACAGTTGAGTTTGTTGTCGACGAAAATGATAATTTTTACTTTTTAGAGATGAACACACGGATTCAAGTCGAACACACTATTAGTGAAATGATTACTGGGATTGATTTGGTTAAGGAACAAATTCGTTTGGCTAGTGGAGAAAAATTGATGTATACACAATCAAATATCAAATTCACAGGCCATGCGATCGAATGTCGAATCAATGCTGAAGATCCTGATAATAATTTTGCTCCGTCTCCTGGTATTATACAACGCTGTCTCCTGCCCGGTGGCATTGGTATTCGAATGGACACGCACATCTATACAGGGTATACCATTCCACCTTATTATGACTCGTTGATTGGTAAGTTAGTTGCCTATGGAGATGATCGTTCAGAGGCTATTGCTCGGATGAGTCGGGCCTTGAGCGAGCTGACAATTGAAGGGATCAAAACGACTACGTCCTTGCATCAACGGATCATGCAAGACAACCGTTTTCTTAATGGTATTTTTTATACGAACTTTCTGGACAAGTTATCAAACTAACACCTAAGCTTAGCTTGTCTTAACCTGGCTAGTTAAGCCTACACGAAACCCTGTTGCAACTTCTCTTTCCTGATCTTGATGAACCATAACGATGCCAGTCGATCCTTCCTGTACTTTTTCTAAGCTGATTAGCACAGCTAGAGGGTCATCGATTTCGTAATGCCAGATGGAGAAACGCATAATTCCATCACAACAATCATATGACAAACGATAGCGAGGATAGGACCGGTCATTATCTACTAGTAATTCTCTTTCGATTTGTGTTACCCGACCGTCAATTTGTAATTTCTGTCCAGGTAATTTCTCGGTTCTTGGAGACTTCAATTGTGCCCTTCCAGACCACCAAACATATACCATGAAGACTAATATAGGCAGTAATACGAGGGCAACTGTAGCTAAATTTTGAAACATAAGTCTCTAAGAACTAAGTTTACAAGTTGGTGGCCAAGTCTCAAGAGTAGCACCTTTTGGACGTGGACCTACAGGACGAAGGGGAAGTTTTTCATATGATTGGTAACTCAAATGAGACAGGTGCGGTGTATCAAGGCGTATACCTCCACAGTGTAGAGATTGAATAGCAATGTCTAAGATACCTGTTGTTAGTAAAGTCCGCTCGGCTGGGTACTGAGGCTTGTTGGATAAAAACATTTGTTCAATATTGAGACATAGGTAACTAAAATGACCATAGGGATTATCTTCCTGCAAATAAAACTCTGTTGCCTGAATTTCAGACCCAACTCGACAGGCATAAGCAAAACCAACAGTACTTAGCATCAGAACCGCAGACTTAAGCTCGTCCTGATGCTCTATCAAAAATAGGGTGGGATTAGTTGTTGATTCTAATGTGCCTTCATGATGGTTCTCGATTGTTTTGCTGGCTGATCGAGCTAACTCTAAATCCCATAATCCTTGGTTGCCAGCTTCCCAGACGTTGAAACCAGTCAATGTTTGGACTGAAACTACGCCTTTCTCGCCACCTGCACGACGCTCTACCATACACTGTATCGCTTCTAATGCATGGAAACCATAAGATTCCGTACCACCATATCCAATCGTTAAAGCACTCGTAATTGGCGTTTCTGTTGGGTGCTCTAGGTAAGGGCGTCGCCAACACAGGGGCAACGATGAACCAGCCATTAGCGGAATCTTTAGAGTCTTGGCACGTTGGTACATCCAATTCGCATCCGACCAATTGTATGATAAGTGTTTGTCACAAAAAACTGGAACTGACCGCCCGCTGGTGGCAAAAACTCCACAAATTTGTTCAAATAGATAACGACGTGGATACAGATGTTGTCCTAATTCATTATATGCATAATTCCCATGTTCACCAATTAACAATACACCATCAACTGCCAACTCACTACTATCAAGTGTTAATGCCTGTACGACACTTGGGTAAATTGGCACTTCATGTTGGTCAGACAATTCAAAACCTATATCGTTCGGGTGTTTCTGGTCTATGTACATCGAAGCTAAGTGTGTTTGCGGCTGTATCAGGCCCGTATCGGTAGGAAAACCAACCATGAACTTGGTAGCAATCACATCGGCGTGTGACCGAGGGTAATAAGATGTGATTATGGCGGCAATCTTTAATGGTGAATTCATCAGATCAGTTACACGTTTACTTTTTCTAATTTGAGCAGTCTAACAAGATTTTACAAACTTGTTTTTGTTTAAAGACAACTTCAAATGCTGCTTCCACTTCTGTCAATGGTAGACGATGTGTAATGATTTTATTTAGGGGCAAATTGGGAGCAATCTGAAGAGCTTTTTTGTAGTCTTCCCTTGTATATACTCTAGTTCCGATAACCCGTAACTCTTTGAAATTCACCGCCCGCATATCGACTACAGGCGCTTTTTTGAATACACTAACGTTGATTATAGATCCTCTTGGGCGTACTAATTTAGTCATTTGGTCGGCGGTTGACTGAACTCCAGCCACCTCAAAAACCATATCAGCTAGATTGCCTTCGGTTTGCTCGTCTGCAAAACATAAAATGTCGCTATCATTGCTATTCAAGGCGTTGATTCCCAAGTCGCGGGCAATGTTCAACCGGAATGAATCGATATCGCTAATATACAGTCTTTTAACACCTTTCTGCCGCAGAAGCATAGCAGTTAGCAAACCAATTGGACCTGCACCCAAAATAAAAACGGTATCATTGACTTGAACTTTTGACATGCTGATTGCATGAATACAAACAGCTAGTGGCTCAATTAGGGCACCAATCTCATAATCAATGTTGTCAGGAAGTGGAACGATCAGATCAATCGGTACTGTCACATACTCGGCCATACCACCAGTCCGATCAAATCCAATCAAGCGAAGTGTAGAACAAACATGACTAAATTTGTTTCTACAAGCGTAACAATTACCACAGACCAGTAGAGGAAACACCGTAACCCGACTGCCGATCTGGAGATGATTATCGTCGTTATTGCCAAGTTCAATTATCTCACCGGAAAACTCATGACCAACCACCATCGGTGGCCGAGCCCTCGGATGTTGTCCTGAAACAATTGCCAGGTCTGACCCACAAATTCCTGCCTTATGAACTTTAACCAAGACTTCTCCAAAATTAGGCTTACCAATTTTGAATGGTAGCGGCTTGATCGAGTAAGGTTTAATAAAGGTAGCTGCAATCATTCCATTTCTTACAAATAAAAAAGGTTGGAAGTTTGGTGCTTAGCCGATGTAATCATACCAAACGATTATCCTATGCTAGGAGCTTGATAATAACATCATTAATTCTAATTCGTCATTGCGTAACTTCACATATCCTAACACAGATTATTCGAAAGGAAAAAGAAACTCACTGTAGATCAGATCTAAAACTTGACAACCAATCCCAAAAACATAAGAATAAGCTAAATTTATAAATTACTATAGGGTCAGTATAAACTTCTGTATATCTCAAGGGTATAGCTAATGGTTAAGAAATATTTTCGGCTGATGACACTTCATTTTTCACTAATTTTAGTTGTCCTCTTATGTGATAGCATTGCCCTCAATAATGATTCATCCCTAAAGCTTTATCTAGCATTTGATGAAGAAAACGGTAAAATAGCTAAAGATCATAGTAAAAGCCGGCTAGAAGGAAGACTAAGCGGGAAAGCCAAATTTGTGAAGAATGGTAAGTTTGGTGGAGCCCTTTCTTTAGAAGACTCAAACTCCTTAGTTCAGTTGCCCGCAACTGACGAACTTAATATTACTAAATCTATTACTATAGCAGCTTGGATTTTTCCTTTAGTGAATCAAAAAGATTCCAATGTGATAGGCCGAAGAACTGCTGCTAATGTGGGTGGTTACTGCATACAATGGAGCGGTTTAGGGGCTGCAGCCAAAGTTGAAACTTGGATTGGACTACCAGTATGGCAAGGAACCCGTAATTTACAAAAGACTGAGCCTAAGCTGGGAAAATGGCACCATGTGGTAGCAATCTATGATGGAAATGAAATCAAACAATACGTGAATGGAAAACTTGATGCCTATTTGAAAATTCCAGATAGGGAAATCGCTAGCCAAAAAGTTGAGCTTCATATAGGAAAAGCTCAAACCGGTCTGCCTGGCATAGTCGGAAAAATTGACGAAGTGGCAATTTATGATCGTGCACTAACTAAAGACGAAATTAAATCAGATATGCAGAAGGGTGTCTTTTTTTCAGTAGAGCCTAGCGAAAAACTAGCTACTAAATGGGCCACTCTCAAAAGATAAATAATTTGATTTTGGATTATATTAAATTGCAGAAATAGCACTATCAGATTCCTTACGTTCTCATTAGAATAAAAAAAGCCAAAAAGAGATAAGAGTTATGATCAAATTCAAAGCTGTTACTAAAACAGATATTGATTTTTTTGACCAAAATGGATACTTGATTATCCGAAATGCTCTAGATGAGAATACTATTTCTACACTCATTGAAGCGGGTGATCGATTAATTCATAGCAACCAGACTAAACTCCGGCAGAAAGGTGGAGATCGGTACGATAGTTTTCGAAATTCGATTACGCTAGACGATGCATTCATTCACCTGATCGATTGGCCGGAAATTTTACCAATTGTACTGCATTTGCTTGGGGCAAACTTGCAGATTATGACTTCACACCTTATCTACAAATACCCCGATCCATCGAACTTCCCGGACACACATCGCCACCCTGGTTGGCACCGCGATTACCTACAAGCCACAAGAGATATGGGTAACGCGGCCATCCCCCGTTTACTAGTCAAATGTGCTTACTATCTGACCGACCTAAGAGAACCCAAAAGGGGAGCGACAATGGTCGCTGCAGGCAGTAACCACTTGGAAGGCAACCTAAACCTACCAAAAGGACGAGTTGACCCTCCTACTGCTGTTGAGCCAAGCCTGAAAGCTGGCGATTGTTTAATTTTTGAAAACCGAACCTTCCACGCTGGAGCCATTCATCGTGGAACGAGCGTCAGAAAAGCCATTATGATTGGTTATGGCTATAGGTGGGTGGTACCAATGGACTTTGTTACTCAAGCAACAGATTTCGTAGACAAGTTAACACCTCTCCAGCGGTATTTAGTAGGTGAACCTATTGAAAAAGTGGAAGAATTTCTACCCGGTGGAACAAGAAACCCACTTAAAGAATGGTGCCAAAAGCACGGAATCCCCACAACACGTCATCCACAACCTCAACGGTTATCTAAGTTACCTACTCTATAAATATCCGCTCACAATCGGCGTAATACACGTCCTGGTAAATTAGGAGTAATTGTCCCTTTGGCTAAAACGATTTCTCCATTAACTAGAACATAATTCAAGCCAACAGCAGGTTGGATTGGATTGGTCCAGGTCGATTGGTCAGCAATGTTGATAGGGTCAAACACGACCAAGTCAGCACTCGATCCCTCTTTGATTTCTCCCCTACCTTTCAATCCAAACCGTTTTGCTGGAAAGCCACTCATTTTCCAAATTGCCTGCTCCAAAGTTAGCAATTCTCTTTCTCTCACAAACTTACGAATAAATTGGGCAAAACATCCATATCCTCTGGGGTGGGGGTGGGGGATTTCGTATATACCATCGCTAGCGACCATCATTCGAGGATGGACGGCAGTTTCATTTAATACTGACTCGGCTTCATCCGGTGGTATTGGCCAAAACATGATTAAGGTTTCAATTCCTTCTTCTTCGACAACTAAATTGTAAGCGAACTCAGCTACGGGCTGGCCGGCATCTTCAGCGGCTAGGGAAAGCGGAAAGCCAATATACTGGCCAGATTTTGTATAGCCAATAATCGATCGATCAGTTTCCAAATTAGTTTCCAGAAAGCGGATCGCCCTCTCCCTAGCCTTATCCTGACGGAGTCGATTGATCATCTCTGTAGGGGTACCAATTTGCAGATCCATCGGCAAACGCATCGCTAGATGGGTCATACCAGCAGGATAGAGGTACGACTCGAAAGTCAAATCAATGTTCTCTTGATCGACTTGTTTCAATATACTTCGCGTGGTCGAATCTACACGTTCATGTGAAATATGAACTGGTATATTAGCTTGGCGACTAATATCAATTGTTTCATGCCATGCCTTTGTACGCCCTAAGAGTTCATAACGGATGTGAGCCGCGTAAAGTCCACCATGAGATTGAACTATTCGACATAGCGTGACTAACTCATTAATATCAGCGTTTGCACTTGGCTGGTAATCCAACCCGAGACAGATGCCGACAGCTCCTACTTCCATCCAGATTTCGGTCAAGCGTTCCATCCGACCTAATTCTTCTATGGTCGCAGGGCGATTCTCCCAGCCCATTACAGCTAGACGGACTGCGCAATGTGGTACTTGAGGACATACATTAGTAGGTATTCGCCCCCTAAATATATCGAGATAATCTTCTGGGTGTGGCCAATTGAGATTTTGCAATTCAGCAGGCAATTCGCCGTATGCAAATTGCGTGTAATGCCAGAATTGACGAGCTATTTTGGGCTTCAACCCCGACCAACCAAAGCCGTCCGGTGCGAGCAGTTGTGTCGTAACTCCTTGCAGAATACCTGCGTATTGGTCTCGACCACCAAGAAGAGAAATTTCTGAGTGAACATGTACATCGATAAAACCAGGACAAATAACTTGATTAGTCGCGTCTATTACTTGACTGCATCTATTGGACCGAACGTGTTCACTTAGATCAGTTATAGCCACGATCTTTTCACCAATAATACCAATGTCAGCAGAAAATGCTGGCTGATGACCAGTTCCGTCGATTATAGTTCCACCCTGAAGAATAAGATCAAAATCCATATCTCATCCTATTAATTGAGTGATTGAACCACAACTGCCCCGTACAAGTGTGGAAATTGAGTTTCGACTTTCCGCCAATTAACCCCTAAATCTGTAGTTTCATAAAGTTGATTATCTTCAATAATTACCAGAGCTGATTCTCTACTAGTTACAACAATTTGGAAGGTATTTATATTACGTACGATCTGATCGGGCAATCCTTTAACTTGTTGCCAATTTTGGCAATTATCTGAACTACGATATAAGTTAGCAGATCCGCCACTCGGACCGCGAGAAGTCGAGGTCAAGAAAACTTTTCCCGAAGGAAACACGGCACAAGCACGTTGGTAATGGTGAGGTAAGTCTTGACTTGTACAAGCAAAGGTTTGCCCTGTATTACGACTGTAATAAAAGCCGTTTGCCGTAGCTGCAATGACAATCGAGGGATCTTTGGGATTGACGACGACCTGATGCACATCCATTTCTAATCCATCTTTGAGATTATTCCACGATTCACCATTGTCCTTCGATTGTGCAATCCAGCCGACGTGAATATTGGCATAGAGTGTTCCATCTGTAGCTGTCGCAAAAGAACGTATATCAGGTGCTCCTCCCCAAGGCGTTGTCCACAACTTTCGTTCAGGAACTTGGTCAAATCCAGCCAAAAAATTAAGTTGGTTTTTTTTAAGTGCTGCAACTCTAGCTTCATTAGTCCCAACAAGTAATTCACCATTTCCCATCCAACAGAGGCATTGAATTTTCCAATCTGTCTTAGCAATTTGCTCCCAGCGTTCATCCTGATAAAGCCAAACTTGATGCCAATCGACAACGACAGCGATCTGATCGTTCTTGACAGCGCTGGCAAGAACCGGTCCTTGAAATGGCACATTGTCGACCTGATTACCTTTTGTATCTAAAATCCCTTGGTTCGAAAATAACCATATGTTATCCATTTGCCCTACCTCATGATTAGTTTGTATGTCTAAGGTTATATTATATGAAGTAATTTTAGAGTTAGCTGACAAATTTCGGATTTCCTTCCCCATCATTTATTACGTAGCTACGAGTTGGAATAGTTGAGTTATGAGGAATAATCAAATCAGAGGATACACTATTTTCAATTACGGCTCCATCACCGATCCGAACTTGATCACCAATACGAATCGATCCAGGTTGGGGGGCTGAACGGTTGGCTGTTGTGCTGGGCTTTACAGTGCCAATCACAACTGAAGAACCAATTCTTACCTCACGACCGACCTGAATTAAGCCATATATCTCGGTATTAGCGCCGATTACTGAATAATTTCCGATATCCACCCGACCAAAAATACCAACGTCAGTACTAATCTGAACAAAGTCACCAACTGTCGGGTGCCGAGCTTGATTTTTCACCGATAATCCACCTAGTGTACAAGGATAAATCACACAGCCAGAGCCAATGATACCGGTTTGACCCGTAGTGATACCTCGGTGTGTATGATCGAAGAAATTAGCATCACCAATTTGTGTCTCAGGATGAAGATCAGCTTGGTAATATCGACCACCTAACTCGGAAATTACTCGAGGTAAAAGTGGTACAGATCCAACACTCGAGGTAGCCAGTGAGTGGGCGACATCATGATAAAATTGAACTCGCCAACCGGGATAACTACTCATTACCAATTGCATCTGATAGTCGAAAGCCTGCTGAAAATTTGATTCAGCCAAGAATCGGTTATAAGAGTGTGGATTTCTTTCTAGGATGGATTGATCTATACGTGTTCTAATGTTAACTTCTGCTAAAGAATCTGACTTTCCAAATTCACAGCCATGAGGATCCAAATTTTTTTTATATTTTCGGTTTAGATAAGCATCCCAAACCGCTGGATCCTTCAAAGAAGCGAAACGATTCCAGAAAGCCCTCTCCTTTAATTTTGGTAATCGCCGAAAAAAATCAAAAGTTGTAGCAACTGACATCTCTTCTGCAACATCAGCATCACCAACGGCTAAGAAAGACTGTACGACCATAGCATAAAGCTGATCAACCATCTCCTCCAAGGATTGCCTGAAGGTGGATTTTAATTTCGTTAAAGCTACAGCGTTATGCGACCCTGGTGCCACCAATTCGAGCAAATTACCTAGAATCGTCTCTAGTATATCTCGATTGACAAACCCTCGCCCCGATAACTGAGACAAAATTTGCGGATCTACTGACTCAATCCTCAGTGCTAGTAGTTCCACTTGGTTATAAGTCTGATAGAGACTCGCTGCTATTTCTTGTAGCCTTTTTGACTTCTGATCTGAATAATGAGAGCTAAAAATTGAAATCACTGTTAATTTTTTCGATTATGGACTTTCCCAGTATTAGGCTATACAAAAACAAATTCATAATTCACTGATTTAATGGTTATCCGTGTTCGAATAGAACTTTTTAGTTGAATTTACTATTATTCCAATCAATTTGACATAAAAAGCAAAAAACAATACTATTCAAGACATAAATCGTGAAACTCTGACTGCTATTCGTCACATTCGGATTATCTGAAGTACACATTATTATGTGTTTAATTTCTGAAAAACACGCACATTCCTAGTATCGGCATTTGATCCAGAAAAGTCAAACAACTGAACAACGAAAGATGAATAGAACAATAAAAAATAGCCTTGGTTGAGCTTAGTAAAACTAATATCGGTTCTGATTAACCAATTCGACTAAGCATTCACATCATAGCACGTTTATCAAGTTGGTTGTTTCAAAAACTGGATTTTCTACGTGAAATATCATAAAATGGTGATAGAAAAATATCGATGTTGGTAAGCTGAAAGATGGAATGAAGAGGTAGAAAATGGCAAGAACAGGAAGAGCGGTCGTTGCAAGTGGGCAAGAGTTCGAAATTCGCCACTACCCAGTTCCCAACCCGGAACCCAGTACGATCCTATTGAAGCAAGAGATGGCAGGTATATGTGGAACTGATCTACATAACTGGCAAAATGGTTTCGGAGAAGAAGTTCTACTAGGCCACGAAAATGTAGGAATTATCGAAGCAATTGGGCCCGGTGTGGAAACAGATTATTTGGGTAATACAATCGAAATAGGAGACCGTGTCGTATTCGCACCTGGTGTTCCTGGCGACAGTACGTATGGATTTCGAACCAAACCAGACACCCCACCTTATTTTAGCGGGGGGTTCGCTGACTACATGTATCTAAATCTCCCGGGAACATGCTTTTTAAAGACAAAAGCTCCACCTGAAGTGGCTGTTTTAACTGAACCTTTCACTATTGGTGTTCACGCTGTGATGAGAGGTGGTATCAAGATTGGAGATACAGTAGTAATACAAGGTTCAGGTGCAATCGGTTTGGTAACACTTATCTGCGCGAAAATTAGTGGTGCCAGCAAGATAATTGTGGTCGGTGGTCCTAAAGTGAGGTTGGATTTAGCTCAAAATATGGGTGCAGACGTTACTATTGATATTGACGATTTTCCATCCGTACATGATCGTACCGAATTGTTAAAATCACATACCAATAACGGGGAAGGTGCCGACGTGGTATTCGAGTGTGCCGGTTTCCTGCCTGCTACACCTGAAGGGTTAAGCTACGTACGCTATGGAGGCACTTTTGTCGAGGTTGGACATTTTGTTGATATGGGCTCGATAGATTTCAACATCAACCAACTTCTGATGCGTAAAAATCTGCGTTTGGAAGCTGTCTGGGGGAGTACCTATGAGCACTTCGTTCGTGGGTTACCTATTTTGGAAAAAAACGAATTTCCATTCGCTGAAATGGTTAGTCATGTTCTTCCGTTGTCTCGGATAAGGGAAGGATTCGAAGCTTTAAACGGTAATTACCAAATAAAGTCGGAGACTACAATCAAAATTGTGGTTCAATCCGAGTTAGAATAGTCAAAATTATGTCCGATAACGATAAAAAAAAGAAGTTACCCACACCTAAAGAAATTCAGCAAGAGTTTGAGTCTTTCCTCAAACAGAAGTACGGTGACAATGTGAAATTTTCCGTTTCTTCCCCCAGTGTGGAATCAGAAACATCATCAATAACACCGACGAAAAATAAAAAACGAACGGCAGCTGACCTGAAATTTGATTACAAACCCAAAGAAGTGAAGCAATACCTCGATCGGTTCGTCATCAAGCAGGATGAAGGCAAGAAGGCTTTATCTATCGGTGTTTGCGATCACTATAATCACGTCAAGGCCTGCCTTGATGACCCCAAAATGTCAGACTTCGACTATTCTAAGCAGAATATCATTGTTCTGGGGCCTACAGGTGTTGGTAAGACTTACATGATTAAGCACATTGCTAAATTGATCGGTGTTCCTTTTGTTAAAGCCGACGCCACACGTTTTAGCGAGACCGGTTATGTTGGCGCTAACGTGGATGATTTGATTCGAGATCTTGTGTCTCAGGCTGAAGGTGATATTGAGTTAGCTCAATACGGAATAGTTTACTTGGATGAAGCCGACAAATTAGCAACCCCTCCCAACATTGTTGGACGAGATGTTAGCGGGAGAGGTGTTCAGTTTGGATTGCTGAAATTGATGGAGGAAACTGAAGTTGATCTGAGAGCTAGCGGAAGTGTCAGTGCTCAACTCGAGACAATGATGGAATTTCAATCCAAAGGTAAAGTCGATCAACAAATGGTTAACACTCGACATATTTTATTTATCATCAGTGGCGCTTTTAATGGATTACAAGATATTGTCAAAAAACGTATGAATCAAAAAAATATTGGGTTTGGTGCAGAAATTCAGGTTGATGACGCCGACGCTCAGTATATGCATTATGTGACTTCTCAAGATTTTATCGATTTTGGCTTTGAGCCAGAATTCATCGGCCGATTGCCGATTCAAGTGGTTTGTGAGGAGTTAGAGGCAAAAGACTTGTACAAAATTTTATGTAATTCGGAAGGTTCAATCATCCGTCAATACGAACGGGCTTTTCAAGCTTACGGCATCAATGTTATGTTTGCGAATGAAGCTCTACACGCTATTTCGGCTCAAGCCCACAAACAAAAAACTGGTGCAAGAGCTCTCATGACCGTTTGTGAAAAAATATTACGTGACTATAAATTTGAATTGCCTTCGGTTAATATTGATGAATTCGTGGTTACAGTTGATGTCGTTCATCAGCCACAGACCGAGCTCGCCAAGATCTTAGATGACCCAGATTATAATCGCCGGTTAGTAGCTGTAGAGAAGGTTCGCCGATACGAAATCGCTTTTGAACAAAAACATAATATGCAGATCTCATTTGATGATGAAGCTACATCTATTATATGCCAAATGACTGGAGAGCAGACACCAGAAGAAATTTGCGATCAAATCCTTGAAAGTTATGAACATGGTCTGAGCTTAATCAAGCAGAATACAGGCACTAGCCAGTTTATCTTAACTAAGCAAGTTGTCCAAGATCCGGATACAGTCTTAGAGAAATGGATTCGTGAATCCTATTTGGCAAAGTCCAAGGATCCAGATCCAGTTTGAACCTTAAGCGTATTTAATTGACTGGGTGAGTACTAAACACGTTTACCAATCTAAATTTTGTAAACATTGGTATAAAGACTAACGTTGTAAGCCTAACTATTTAGATTACACCATCAAGTTGATCGATCATGGTTGGCATCGTTAGTTTCTTGAGAATCTGGAATAACTTGATGCGTTAGAATGGATTGTTACTAACAAGCCCGAATTTAGTCGTGCTTGTGCCTCCTCTAGCTTAGTCCTCAAATTGGATAGTATTACTAACGATATACAGTAACTGGAGTATATAGTATACGAAATGGTGTATCACTTTTAGACCAATAACAACGCTGATTCGATTATATGTTGAATTCTAAATTTGCTTGTAAATGACAAACACATCCACGATTGAATCGGCGTACAGAAGAATATTAGCTGAAATTATGATTTCTGAGGAAGGGAACCATGGATAAGCTCTCCGACGAAATGCTAGTGGCTCATTTCCAGGGTGGAAGGCAAGACGCATTCGATATCCTAATGAGTCGCTATAAGCAAAAGATTTATGCTTATTTGCTACGCTCTGTAAAAAACTACGAAGATGCTGAAGAGCTAACCATCGAAGTTTTTATCAAGATTTACCGAGCGCTTGGAACTTGGGAGCCGAGGGCCAAATTTACCACCTGGATTTATAGAATTGCCCACAATTTGTCAATAGATCACTATCGAGCTAAATCACGTCGGACCACAGCCTATCTAGATGACGAAAATTCTGCGATCGATGAACCAGCCTCAATGGATCGCCGTAGCAATCCAGAAAATGGAGTTCTAGAAAAAGACCGGCATCGAATAATCGGAGATGCGATGGAGCAACTTTCTCCCAATCAGCGAAGCGTATTTATAATGAGTCGGTACGATTGTCTACAAATTAGAGAGATTGCAGAAATTTTAGGTATGGCTGAAGGGACGGTCAAAATCCACCTGCACCGAGCTGTCAAGAAATTAAAAAATATCCTCCAACCAATGTGGGATAAAGGAGAAATTTAGGTTTGCCAATATGTGCCCGAAAAAAGAATTAATACTCGATTCTTATTCGAACAGAAATGCCGACTTAGACCAAGAATTAGTCGTTCACGCTGCAGAATGCTTGGACTGTAAAGAGTACTTGGATAATTTCGACCAAGTGGCTAGATTAACTGAAACAAATCTGCTACACACAGTCGACTTGGATCAAATCGAAATTGAAGTTTATAAACGGTTAGCAGTTCAGGGAGGAACGTTGGCCAATACAACTGATACAGTAAAGAGGAGATTCCGAAAATATGAACTTCTTGACCTCCTAATTCGGCTAAAGGAAATCGTTCGCTTTTCTTGGATTAACCTAAACACTTACCGTTTGCTATGGCTGACAGTACTTGCAGTAGCCTTGTTTACTGCTGGTTGGAGATACTTAGTACCGAAAAACGACCTAAGTTCATCGGTATCAATTTCTAAGCCCAGGTTAGAAACTTTTCGTCAGGAGCAGTTGCGCCAGCACATAAAGGAAGCTAATGCTATGCACTATCTAAAGAATGATAGTCGAACAAGTCAAAGTATTCTTAGGTTAGTAAAAGAACAGGCGCAAGGTACGGACTTGGAATCTTATGCAGGACAACAGATCCAGATTGCTCAAAGGCAACGCTGGTAACTACACTCACTAAATCACTACTACTTCTGTCTCATCCTTGTTTAGTTTAAAAAAACTGCTTCTCGCCTGGTCTTTAGTAGTCCTCGGTTACTGTTTTATACCTTTCCACATGTCAGTTACAGCCCAGATTGAAAATCTGAGCTCGCTCATTCAGTCCGGCCGTTACGGTAGTGCAGAACGACTTTTGCTTACACTAAGAAATCGTGCCGAACTTCCGGAAGAAGTCAATGACATTAACCATCGACTAGGTGAACTCTATTACCAGTATACACATCAGTATTCACAAGCTTTAGTTGCCTTCGAGGAGATCATTTCCTTATCAGGAGAGGGTTTTGCCGATGATCGGTTCTTAGCGAAGATCAAGCGTGGAGACGCTTTTTGCCGGCTAGGTCGCCATGATGAAGCAATTCAGTCTTTCCAGTCGTTGGTAGAACTTGTACCACCGGATCACTTCGCACATCAAACAGCACTGCTTAGGATTCGTGCAATTCAAGACGCATTAATAAAAAAGCAGAAATATCATGATCTCCTTGAACAATCACTTGAACCTCGAATCAACAATGCGGGAGCTAAATTTCGAATAGCCGACTTGTTCAGGCAATCTCTTAATCAACCACAAAAAGCGATTGATTACTATCAGCAAGTTATTTTAGAATTTCCAGAAAGTCAGTTTGCACCAGAATCGCTTTGGCGAATTGGAAACCTCTACAACCAAGTTTTGCACAAAAGTGATCTCGCCATTACAGCATACGAGCAAGTTGTAAATCAATATCCCAGCTGCTCTTTTGCAGCTGATTCGATTTACCAAACTGCACTAATTTATTGTCAAGCAAACCGATTTAAGCTTGCGCGTACACAGTTGAGGCGGGTGATTAGCCATTATCCATCGTTTTGGAAAATGTATGCTGTTTTTTACTGGTTAGGGGTCGCCTGTGAAAGTTCTGGTAAAGCTGAAAGTGCTGATCACCGTTCTGCCATTAAGGCCTATAAGACCTTTATCAACCTGTATTTACCAGACTTAGAATCAGCTAACTTTGGTGAGATTGCCAAGCACCAACTAGATAAACACACTATTAACTCTCAACTTAACCAGAAAATCACCCAACTAGAAGTTAACTTGCCAGCTAAAGAATGGTATTATTTTGAATCCGTTATTTCTTCAGAAAATTTTTCAGCTGCCCTGAATATTGGTTATCAAATAATCGCTGACTTCCCAACCACTCAGTATGCTGAAAAAGTTAAAAAGCAACTACCAAAAATCACCAAATATGCCGCTATACAACAACTGCAGAAAACAGCTAAATGTCCGCAAACATTGCTGCAAATAGGGGCAATTTACGAACATGAATTAAAAAACCTAGAACCAGCGCTGGATGTCTACGGGCAATTAGTCAAGACCTACCCCAAATCGGATTGGGTAGCAGAAGCGCTCTACCGAATGGGCATCATTTATTTATTTGAGTACAAAAATATTAGTCAAGCTATCCAACTTTACAGTACTCTCACTCATCAATATTCTTCTTCAGTCCAGGCAATGCAAGCAAATTTTCAGCTAGGCGAAATCTATCGGTACTTACAACAGTTTGATTTGGCTGTACCTGCTTATCAGTTGACAACTAAGCACATTGAGCAAGAATTATATTTGGGAGACGGATTCAAGGACAGCTTCGCAGATCAGGCCGAGTTTCGAATTGCTGTCATTCACTACCAGAAAAAAGATTGGGATTCCGCACTCACGGCCTTTCAAGACTTTCTACGGAACCGGCCGAACTCTCCCCGTTTTTCAGCTGCCTGCACCTATCTAGGATTGATCTACCAGAGCACAAAACAAAAACCAAAAGCTCTTGCTGCTTGGCAAAGAGCAATTAGTTTTATCGAACTGAAGGGGCCAATTCAGTCACAAATGGTGGCAAGAGAGCTTAGGCTAATAGAAAGTGACAACCAAACCCCACCACCAAGTAAAATGATTGAAGGCGAATCTTTTCTGGAACCCATTACGGCTAGTAGAGCATCTACTGAAAATCATAGCAAAAATAGGGTAGAATCACCGAACCGAGAACACCATGCTAGTCACCAACAGGTTCTTGAGTGGCTTCAGAATCTCAAGAATCGTTAAATTTCAATTGATTGACCATTGATTAAAACTAACTGTACTTCTAAGTCTGGACTAAGTAAAACTAAATCAGCATCCCGACCTTCACTTATCGATCCTTTTTTGTCATCAATTCGCAGATTCTGAGCCGGAGTAAGGGTTGCCATCATGACTGCTTTATTCAATGGAATACCCCATCTGATTACATTTCGTAACCCTTCCATTAAGGTAATTTTGCTTCCGTATAAAGTCTCGACCTCAGTTCCAACATCATTCCACATAGCACCATTCCGAATGTAACGTTCAGGCTCTTTTCTTGACTGCCAAGCATTAATTTTGGGTTGCCAAATGAAGTCTTGTTGCCACTGTTCAGCGGGTACACCTGCAAATTCTAAACAATCAGAAACTAGACCCACTTTTTCCTCTCCTTTCATTCTAATCAGGTTTTTACCCCAGATTGGAGCGACGTGCTGCCCATCACAAATCAGCTCTGCGTGAATACTATTACTTGCAAGCACTGCTTCTAGAACACCTAGCTGCCTGTGGTGCATTCCACTCATGCCATTAAAAGTATGAGTGGCCCTTGTGATTCCATTATCAATAGCAGATTTTGCCAAATCATAACTGGCATTAGTATGTCCCAAAGCAACCACGATATCATTATAATTTTCCGCTGATTGTTCAGACAAGTGTTTGGTGAAAACCAAATCAGGATCCCTTTCAGGTGCGATAGAAATTACCTTCAAAGTTCCGTCAGAATGCTCCCACATCCGGTGAAGTTCTTCAAAATTAGGTGGACTCATCGTATCGGGGTTTTGTGCTCCACATTTTTCTAAGCAGCCAAATTTACCTTCTACATAGGACCCCAACACGTTAGCTCCATTTTTTATTGGATTATCGACAATATGAGCAATTGCAGCTAAGGAAACCTCAATTTCTTCAATTTTAGCCGATGATGTCGCCATTAGTACGGAAGTAACCCCGTGCTTAGCATGAGTTCGTGCAATATGAGCAACATCTTCTGGATCGCCAGTCATCGTGTGTCGTCCACCACCACCATGTACCAAAGCATCTATTAAGCCGGGTATTACCAACAACCCATCAGCATTTATAATTTTTGCGTGGTTAGGAGGTTTATCTGTCGAGATTTTTTTAATTTTCCCTCCTTCAATGAAAATATTTTTTTGATCAAGGATTTCCGGAGCATAAATTTGTCCACCGACAACAACTGTTAGTTCCTTTAGCATCTTTTTTACCTTCGAAATTTATCTCTATTTTATTCTTGTTATTTTTTAATAATTACGTTGCCAGTGCCAACTGGAGCTACCAGATATAATCGGCTGAATTTCCGGCGGTAGTGAAGCGATAAATTCAGGGTCGACCTCATTCCCTGGCCAAGGCTGAAACATAGTTGGTGTATAACCAGCAACTAAAATTGTTCGTTCATTTTCAGAACGAATAGCAGTAGTACTATGGATTAAAGATTCAGCAAATAACAATATATCACCGGCTCTGGCTTCGACTTGATAAAGAAGATTTTCATCTGCTAATGCGGCTTCAATCACATCTTTTTCCGACCAAGTTAATCTATGGCTCCCGGGAATTAAAGTCGTTCCACCATCATCTCGCCCTACGTCAGTTAGATAAGCCAAGGTTTTAACAAATACACAGTGAAACTTGTCTTGTTCGATATATGTACCCCAACCATGTTTAGTACCTCGATGAAAAGCTATCGGTTGATATCTGTGCGAATTTACTTTAGGAAGGTTGCTTTCTGGGTCTCTTCGGTTAATGATGGCTTCGGTTTCTTCCAATCGCACTTCACCACCAACAAGATCCTCAACTAATGGAATCAATTTAGGATGAACCGCATACTCCAACAATGATTTATGGTACTGTACTAAGTTACCCATCAGTATATGATGTTTTCCGATACGATGAGTATAGATAGGGGGAAATTTAGAACCCTTTTCAATCATTGACTTTGCTAACTGCAGAGATTGATAAAGTTCTTTAATCTCATTGCTGGTTAGTACTTGCCTTAGAATGACAAAACCGTAAATATCAAAGTGTAGTCTTTGGGAAGAAGTTAAACCTACTTTTGTTCTCTTACTCAACGGGAAATCTCCTCGTAATATTGTTTGACAGGATGATGATACTCCAAATTCATTCTACCTGCTAACAGCTGAGATAAATTCTCTCTTCTCTTGATCTTTGCTAACCGAAGGTTTAGAATTTGCTTGACATAACGGATATTCTTAATGATGAGATCACCATTAATGGATAATTTACTATCCGAAGTTTGGCACAAAGAGTTTATTGCTTCTAATAGCAGTCGGCTAGACTTTTTTGATAACCATGAGGATCGACACAGACTTTTCATTGGCTCGATAATTTGGTTTGATAAATTTGCCATGGAAGGGTCTCGTAGCTGATCCTCCCATTTTGTTAATTTGTCAATCATATTTTCCAGCCTTATGTCATCTGTTTGAATTATTTTCTCTTCTGCTTGGTAAAGATATTCAACAGCAATTACCATAGAAGTAACGACTTGACCTTGATTTTTTTGGGCTTCATCAAATTTATTTCGATCCAAGTCTATTTGGATTTTGTTTATCATTTCCCGAATACCACCTGGGAATAATTGCTCAATTGTTTTGGCCACTAATTGGGCCGACTCAGCATGTCCGCTTTGTTGTAAATTTTTCTGGAGGTTGTACAGACGGTATTCAATATATTTAATTTTTTTTTGAATGTAAATTTGGTTTTGGGCCAATCCTACAGGTTTCTTACTATCATGTAAATTTGGGTGGTAGTCATATTGCCCTTTCTGAGATCCCGCTTGACCAAAACTAGCTGTCCGTTTCTGCAACCATTTTTGCCATTCCATTAGAAGACAAAGTTCAACTTGTACTTGTTCTAATTCCTTTTGGATTTGCTGAATTTGAACTTTCCCTAATTGTTGCACCACTTCTTCTAGTTTGTTCCCAGCTTTTGTAGCGAAAGCTAGTGCCATCCGAATCTGAGCTCTGCTGATCTCTTGGGCGGCTTGACTTTGCAGTTTAGCAGCTGATTTCAGATGTAATCTGAAGGGTTGGTGAATTTGTTTTTTGGACAAGAATTCAGACCCAATTGACACTTGACCGACTAAGTCTTGGGTTATTTGAGCTAGATTTAGTTGATACTGGCTGGTTCTCTTCGTAATATTCTGCTGCTGGTCGAATGCTGATTTGGTCAATTGTTGAGCTAGATCCTGATACAACTCAGTCAAAGTTTTTTGCTGTTGTTGATTTTTGCGAACTGCATGTAACAGTAAATGTAGTTTTTGCTGAACTGGCGAATCTTCAGTAGGCTGAATTACTTCTATCTGATCTTGTAAATGACTTATTTTTTCCAGCTCAAAATCGTTAGCAATATCCCACTTTTTTTCTGTTTTTATGTGAGTTTTTCGCTTTTTCAACTTTGTAGTAGATTTGACTAGTCTTTCCAAAGCCAACTGTTGAGAGGTTAATGCTGACTGTAGTCGGTTATTGGCGAGTTGATCAATCGCCATTTTCATTTGCTCACACGCTTTTCCTATTAGTAATACCGCATCTGGTTCAACAGCTAGAGCTGTCATAGTAGGCTCAATTTTCCTTAATATCTGTTCGGTTTTTTCTTGTATTCTATTTTGTTCTCTTGTAATTGTTTGGATTGATGTATTTTTGGGGGAGTTATATGATATATATTTCCACGTTTGTCGAATAGCATTTTTCTGCTCCTTAACCAACTCCAACAAAGACCCATCAACTGCTAATTCAGTCAAGTGTCCAATTCTATTTTGGTATCTTTCGTTCAATGGTTTAATCTCGATAAAATAGATATTTGAATAAGTAGATTGATTCAAAGTGTCGAGAGCTGAAATTGAGTAAGTAATCACATCACCACTAGAAAGATCAAGTTTTTCGAGGTGCAGAATATATTTTTGTATTTGTCGCTTTTTTCTTTTTTGATCGTTAAAGTTCCATTCGTCGCTCGATTCAGGTTTAAGAACTACAGGTTTTCCACCATTCTTTTGATATAAACACTGAACCGATTGCAATCCAAAATCGTCTCCTACATTAGTTTTGATTACCACTTCAGACAACTGCGTCAAACGAAGGTCGCGATTAGGCTCAGTTATTGTAATTGTTGGCTTTTTATCGGGAATTACCAGTATCTGGTAAGTGATTGATTCTTTATTAGAAAACCCATCCACACATTCTATTCTAATTTCGTATGTTTGCTCGCTTGGATCTTTAGTACCTAGTTCGTCCAGCCGTAGACGATAGCGGTATTGTAAAGTATTAGTATCCAAAATTTTAATCGGAATTAGCTCATCTTGGTTGAATCGGATATTAGCATTGGCTATTGTTTTATTGGTAGTCAATCGAATAGTAGCGAAAGTACCATCAACTCCTTCTAAATTACCATTGTTATATTGGGTTATTGGTTGGAACTCAGTGTAGGCTGGGTATTGATAGTCGACATCAATGTGTGTTAAAACTAGAGGGTCAAAAACCCGCACCGTATACATTTCAGATTTTCTCCCATTGATTAATAGATAATAGTTGAAATCTGACTGTAAATTGAGGTATTCGTAAGTAAACTGGTTTTGACTCGTTTGGTGCAATAAAACTTCAACACTTGGAGGTTCACTCCACTTAACTTGAGATTCGGTTTGGTCAAGATTTTGGGAGATAGCAACAACAGGCCCCGCCTTACGCCCACTAGTATGAACACTAAGCGGTAAGCTACTACCTCTCAATAATCGAGCATTACCAGGTACAATACTAAACCGCGTAGCTAACACTGGTAAAGTTGGCTGCCAAGGCATCAATAGACGACGGCCAGAAATCTCTGTCTGTTCAGGAAAGTGCTTTACCAATAATCCAATACTCATCAAAAGAAGGACTGCGGCAAAAACAACCCGGTTTCGATATTGTAGATCGACTACCGATGTAAAATCTATATTATTGATAGTACTTCCTAGGTCTGTAGCTAAGCGATCCCAGATCTGACTTTGAATAACATCCTCAGGCTCATTCTGACTCACTTGGACAAATGCTGATAACCGATCTTCCAGTCGAGGATATCTTTGTTCTACTAATAGAGCCATATTTTGCTTTGTTATAGGTCGAATACAATTAACAACCACACGAAACCAAATCGACCAGACAAATAACATAGCAAGGGAAATTAGGATTGTAAACCTTACAAACATGGATAACGGAATTAGTAAATCTACTAAACCAAAAACGATCACCAAAGCTAACATGTACACAAAAACCATTGCTAAGCTAGAGATGATCTTTGCTCGGTGTAAATGGAGGCTTGCCAACGACAAGCGTGATTCCACCTCGAGTATCATTTTGTCCAAGATCAGATTAGTTGTAGTGTTCACTTATTTTAGATCAGAAGGTTCAGAGGAAAAATATCGAACCGTAACACAATTAATTTAGCCCAGTATTGTCAATAAATTGAATGAATAGACTATCTAAAATCTACAACTGTATAGACCTATAAAGCTAAAGACTCTCTCATATATTTTTATCAGCGCTATAAAGAATCTTCATTTGGTGGGAGTGTTCTTTTTTCATTACTAAATGTCTCTTCCTTGGCCTACCATCCAAAATAATGGCTAAGACAAGTATTCCACTTTTGGGCGTGTGTTTCCAATCCTACCTTGCCAAAGTGAATACCATCGTAACGAAATTGTTCACCAACCAACTCGTCTGTCGTAGGTCCTGATGCAGCTAAACCTCTTCGTACGAGTTCTCGTTGTCCATTGATAATCTCAGCCTGTCTATTCTGATAATCAGGTCCAATATAGGAGACCTCAGCTATAAACCATAATACGGATTGACCAATATCTATTTCTGACTGACGAATAACTTTTTTCATTCTGTTGGCATAGTCATCCGATGAAGTGCCAAGCATGGTATCCGATTCACCTTGATGCCATAAAATAGCTTTTAAGCCGTTAGGCCGGAGTTGTTTTAAGACTGCCCCTAATCGCGAATAGAGACCATCTTTGATCGATGGCTGCCACTGATGTGTCGCTGTCCCCCCCCAGCCTACCGAGACAAAACCGATTGGCCGACTTAATTTTTGGCTGAGCTGATCACCTAAGAGAGGCCATGGCGTTCCACCTTCGCCTGTGGCAATTGGTTGGGGATCGTTAGCCACTTGCCATCCCTCTAACCCCAAAGCCATTACATTACCAGAAGTTGTTTCTTGGCAGGGATATCCATGATTAGCCGAGTTAGATTGACCTGCAGTAACAAAAATTTCACCCACACCAACTTGATCAATCTGGCTTTGTTTTATTGTTATTCCCTCCTGAATAGCCTTAAAAGTAAGCTTATGCCAACCGATAGGTAGAAAAATTACCCCCGAGAAACTCCCATCTTTCCCAATTTCTAAAGTTTGGTGGCAACCACTATCTGACATAATTTCGATCTTAACATCTTCGACTTTACGATGTTTTATGTACCCATACAAGTCGACACCAGCTTGATTATTTGTATCTGTTTGAACCACTTTTTTTGGAGTTGGTTGAATAATCTGAATTTCCATTTTGGTCTAATGTTCCAAGTTTTCAAAAATTAAAAAGCTTATGGGTTTGGTTATCTCACGTACATTTTTGAGCATATCTTATTTGATCTATTTTTCTCAAGTAAATCCTAACCAGACTGCAGATGTTCGTAATTGATAACGTGATCCTGTGCTATACTAATTCTTAATACGCGCATGATAACAATCATATTTCATATTTAGCTACATCCCTGATTTTATGAAACTACAGTGGAAATATGCCCTGATCATCAATGTATCTGTTCTAGTGATACTGGGAACATTTTACTTAATAAACGATTTTGCTTCTCAAAGGGACTTACGTCGTTTACATCTACGGAACGTTGAAAATGGAGCTATGCTACGTCAAATTGCTGATAGAATCCGTATTCAGGTAGAGCAAGAAATTGAGCGACAACAAGGATTTCATCAACCCAAAATTGAAGAAATCCTACGTCAAATAAAATCAACAGCTAGTGAAATGACAAATGTTGTAGACATAAACGTAACTGATGGAGTAAACGCTAAAATTGCTGCTAGTTTGGTTGCGGGAAAGACCCCAGCGCATTTGATGAATTTCACCGAAATTGATTTATTTGAAATTCAACGTAAGGCGATGCAAGTTTATAATATGGTTGAACTTCCGGAAAAAGGCTATGGGAGTGAAATTATCATACCATATCGAGTCGACTGGCTAAACGAGTATTCAGATGAGAATACCATTTCCGGTGTGATACAGGTTTTATTTTCTTCCCCTGATATTAATCACTACATTCAATCCATTCGGTGGCGACATTTATGGGCAATCATTGCGACCATTCTACTACTTTGCTTGGTTATTGTTGTAACTACAGTACGGCTAGTTCTGCGACCATTGGAACAACTTACACAAATTGTTCGATTCGCCGAGGCTGATGATCTTTCATCTTTACAATTATCTTATCAGGCAGGAGATATTGGTGAAGCTACATTTGCGTTAGTCAGAATGTTGAAAGAATTAAAAGCTTCTCATCAAAAACGCCTAGATGCTCTAGGACAGTTCGCTGCTGGTGCTGCCCACGAAATACGCAACCCATTAAACACAATTGGTATGTCTACTCAACTTTTGCAAGTCATTTTTTCTCAACCCAATGTTAACAGCGAAGACGTTAACGAAGCTAGAGATACGCTGCAAATCATTCATAATGAAACCCAAGTTCTACGACAAACTTGTGATCATTTTTTAGCTTTGAACCGTCCACCGAAGCTAAACTTGAAACTAACATCTATTAACAGCTTAATAACTGAAGTTATTTTGGGGATACGGCTAATGTCTGAGGAAGCCCGTGTTAAGGTTGTTGAGCAAATGGCACCATATCTGCCAGACATTAACATTGACGCCACACTTATTCGACAAGTGGTAGTTAATTTGATGCAAAATGGTATTCAATCAATGCCAAGAGGAGGTCGTCTATTTGTGTCAACGCAGTTAAAAAAATCTACTATTGATACACGCGTAGTATTGCAAATTCGAGACACTGGTGTGGGTATTGCTAATAGTATAAAAGAGCGTATTTTTGATGCTTACTTCACCACACGTGAGAATGAAGGTGGCATCGGTCTTGGATTAGCTATTGCTCATCAATCTATCAAGGCTCACCAAGCTCAAATCGAGGTACAAAGCCAAGTCGGAATGGGTACAACCTTTACCATATCTTTCAGGATCCCACCGTCCTAAGTTCAGAGAAGATTAAATGACGAAAATTTTAATTGTCGATGACGATCAAAATCAGCGTATTATTTTACGGCGAATTCTGAAAAAAGAAAATTACGATTGCATGACTGCTTCAAGTGGTCAACAAGCATTAGAACTTTTAGAGAAAAATTTATTCGACTTAGTCATCAGCGATATGCGGATGGGTAAAATATCAGGTCGAGACTTACTAAAGTCGATTCAAAAAAAGTGGCCCAAACTACCCGTTTTAATAGTGACTGCCTTCGCAGAATTACAAGATGCGATTCGATTGGTTACACATGAGGGTGCATTTTACTATTTTGAAAAACCAATTGACACGATGGAATTGAAGAAAGAAATTAAGAGAGCTCTGGCGGAAAAATCACTACAAGTGCATGATTCAGAACAGGTAATTGAAGATAAAGACTGTTATCCTATTGCTCATTTTGGGAATATAATTGGGCAAAGCCAGTCCATGCGAGATCTTTTAAAAACAATGCATCGGATTGTCGATCTGGGTGCTAACCAACTACTCGTAACCGGAGAAACCGGTACGGGCAAAGATTTAGTCGCTCGTGCTCTACATGACTATAGCCCGAGAGCAAAAAAGCGTTTTGTAGCTGTGAACTGCCATACTATTCCGAACGAAATAGCGGAGACTGAACTCTTCGGTCATGTTCGAGGTGCATTTACTGGAGCCGACCGAAATAAACCAGGTGTGTTCGAAATTGCTCATGGTGGAACGTTATTCTTGGATGAAATTGGCGATATTTCCTTGAATCTTCAGAGCAAGCTACTGAGAATTCTACAAGACCGACAAGTTTTTCGAGTTGGTTCAGTAGAAGGTAGACAAATCGATGTTTGTGTCATTGCAGCTACCAACACAGATTTGGTGCAGGCTGTCGAAAAAGGACAATTTAGGGAAGATCTCTATTTTAGATTAAATGTTATTCCACTGCATTTGCCACCATTACGGGAAAGACGAACAGACATAAATCTACTGACAGACCATTTCTTGACCAAATTTAGTCAGGAATATCCTATGGTAAACCCAAAAACAATCAAAACTTCTGCTCGATCAGCTCTGGAAAATTGTAATTGGCCCGGTAACATTCGGCAACTAGAAAACTGTCTCAAACGAACGTACCTAATGTCAGAAAGCGACCAAATCACTACCCAAGACCTACCAGATGAGGTTTTCGACCAAACCATCACACCTGTCGACTTGAAAATTGATTTGTCGCGAAATGGAGTTTCGCTAGAAGAAATTATTAAGTCTTACATCGAAGCTGCACTTTATCAGACCGGTGGAATACAAACAAAAGCTGCTAGACTCTTAGGAATGTCCCGCCGACGTCTACAGAGTAGAATGAACCGCTATGGGTTAGAAAGCAAAAATTTTAAAAGTCAAACCAACAACCTTATGGAGTAAGCGTTACATACGCTCTAAGGTTGATTTAATACCGGGTAATTGTAGGATCAATTTCCCGAGACCATTGGTCAATCCCCCCGATTAAGCTCGTTGTTTTCTTGAATCCAAGTTGCCTGAGTAAATAAACTGCGTCGAGGCTTCTTACTCCATGATGACAATATACAACGATCTCCTGTTGCAAAGATAACTCATTCACTCGCTTTGGTAACTCTTTAAGTGGGATTAACACGGTCTCTGGTAGTTGTACAATTTTGTTTTCCCAAACTTCTCGCACATCTAGCAAGACAAAGTCCTCACGGTTATCTATCATTTGTTTCAATACTTCTGGATCAATAGAGTAATCAGCTGGATCGAAGGGCAAAATAGCCTCCTCAGCACTGGGTGCAGATTTGGGAATATAGGTTCTCTGGAACTGGTGGCCATCTAGTAAATCTTGAAAAACTTTTTTGACGAGTCTTAGCATTGAAAATGTCTCTTTTTCAAAAAAAGTTGCAATTTAAAGTGAATTGAAAAAATGGCAAAAGATAAAACTGAAAATCGACTGGTCTTCAATCATAACTCCTAAGCTGTTTCTATTTTTTTTTGTCGTTTTTGAAAAACTCTACAATACCAGTCTTAAAAACGAACTTCGGCACCAAACAGTGGCAAAATTGGTAGTAGTGGCTCTGCCTCGACTTGACAGTCTAAAATCAGATTCTGATTGTCACTGTAGACGGCTGTAACCGCATACTCGTGAACGTTTTGGTGATTATAAAGGTTTAGTACTTGAACGTACCAACTCAGTGATAGTTTCTGATTACTTTTTGTTCTAGTTAAACGTAGATCCAAACTATGATAATTTGGTAATCTACTAGCATTGATAGGACCATGAAAAGTAGATTCACAGTCTTTGAGTTGACCGTTGAGCCGAACTGGTTCGGCTTTTAACTCAGTATAAGGCCTACCTGTGTGAAATGACCAGGTAGTGTACAAACACCAACCGTCAGAAAAAAACCAGCCCAAATTTGCTAAAACTGAGTGCCGTTGGTCATAGTCGCGAAAGTAAGTAGTATTAGTAGTAGCTAAACTAGCTTGAGCTTGCCCGTAGGAATATCCCAGACTAACTTTCAGTCTTTTGGCTACAATACTAGAAACAAATACATCGCCACCGATAGCTAAGCCTTGATTCGGGTATTGTAGATTTTGGCTTTTTCGACCTAAATCTTCAACTTCTCCTACCAAATTATCGTATTTTTTTCTATATAATTCACCACTAATTAAAAACTTGTCATATAAGCCGATCAGATTGCCACTTAATTCTACACCAACTATATAATGGCTTGCTACTTCTGAAGGATTCACTAGTCTAGAATAACGGGCTATAGGAATGGAAGTTAGACTAACTGGTTGATGGTACCTCCCCCAAGCCAATCGAATTACCATACTCTGATGTGGCCGAAAGGCTAAACTTAATCTTGGAGACAAATCGAAACCTAATGGATTTGGTTCATTACTCTTCATCTGATATTTGCGATATAGTCCTCGAGCACCTGTATTCAGCGCCACGTAGGGTGATATTTGCCACTCATGCTGAAAATATGCCTTGAAATCCCATCCGTCAGCATCTATTTGCTGAATAGACTGTTTTAGTCGGTAATCGTATATACTTTCTATCCAACGCCACTCTAGACCAGCATCAAGTTGGTGGTTAACCACTGAGTCTTTGGCTCTAAGATAAGTCGACTCTATTTTACCTCCAACAAAGTTGAATTCTCGTTTGTCATAGCGGTAGTTGTCGTATCGTCGATCATGTTTTTGGGACCCGGAAAAAATATAAACTTGAGTCCAAAATTTCGAGCTATGTGCCCTTCGAAATTTCCCCCAGAACAAACTATTCGTATATTCCGAAGTCAATTTCGAATTTTCTTTTTCCGGTATCATCTGGTTATTATCCAGAGCAGAAATTGTATTTAACGTTATTTGGTTTTTATCACTTAGCTCCCAATAGAGCTTACCAAATAAGTCGGCATAGGTTGGCCTCGGAACATCGTCTGCGTCAATCAAATCAAGTAAAAGATCAAAATAACCGCGACGTGCCGATAATAACCAACTACCAGTAGGGCCAATTGGTCCTTTCAATTGAGCTGAGGCATTCAGCAAATCTAGACCAATCAATCCCGCTCTCTTTTCCGGGATAGATCTATCGGTTTTAATTTCAACGACGCTTGACATTGTATCACCATATTTGGCCGGGAAACCACCCATCATCAAATCAAATTGCTGAACCAGGTTAAGATCAATAATCGAAATCGCACCACCAAAATCCCGCAAATGGAAAGGTTCTCGTAGTTCCATACCGTCCAAACGTACCAAAACTTCGTCCCGTTCGCCACCTCGAACATTGAACCTGGCGCTATAATCGTGAGATACTACACCAGGAAAGACCTGTGCAGCTCGCAGGATATCGTTATCGACCAAGGGGAATGACTGTATTTCGGTTTTTGATAGTCGTTGGTTAATGGTTGTTCCTGATTGTATTGTGAACTGGCTGGGTGTGACAGTGATAGGTGGTAATTCGATTGGTACATCTGAAGCCCAGAGCTGTAAGCCCAAATAAGCACACATAAAGTAACCCAATATTTGTGTGACAAATTTCATTGAAAACTAATCAAGTTTAGTTTGGTAGAACAGTTGAAAATCAAGAATTCGTATTGTTATTTTTTCCGTCTCCATAAGATTTGTTACTACTCTACTTAAATGTCACTTGATATCCTGACGTGATCATTTGATCCTGGTGGCTTAATTGGAGGGGCGAGACCAACACTTGGTAGTTTTTTCGGCTGCATTAAAACTGCATGAGGGGGATTTTTACAAGTTTGAAAATTCATAAAAACTGAGACTATTCAATACTCATTATCACTTCTAAAGCTAGAACTGCATAGGCAGTCGTCAATACTGTATCCCTTTCCATCCAAAAACTGCTTTGGTTGCGCCAGTAGGCCAAGTCGACTCTATCACCAACATAAAAAATAGACTCATTTGGATTGGCAGGGTCAGGAATGTCTTGATTTGCAATTACCGAATTAACGATTTTTCTTTTGATCAAAGCTTCAGCTAGTTCCTGAAACCAAAAAACTTTAGGCTGCTCCTTCCCAAATAAAATTTGACCTTTTTTCATCGTTCGTATTTCTTCGTAGGCTGCTAATGCTAAGGCCAAATTGTAGTAATAGTAGTATAATCCTTTTGTTGCTTGATTTCTATTCATACCCGGATTTTTGTCTAATTGCCAGTTATTGCAAATCCATTCAAAAGTATCTCTCAGATGCGATTCCTTGGCATTCACATGCATAAGACTAAGTAGACCTGCAGCTGTCATGCTACCATAAGGTTTGCCTGTGACCATTGTTTTACTCTCACCATTTGGTGAATAAATAAAACCACCATAGTGATTCGACCCAAGATTGGTCCCCCAATAGTCTTCGTTAGCTTCATTGGACTGGCACCTCAATATAAACTTTTTTGCATTACTCAAAAATGAGCTGTCGTCAGGCAATGTCTGTTTCATTACTTTTGTCATGTAACTACGTGTTTCGTCCAGTGTGAGTAGAGCTAAACTTAAGTTAGATAAGTCATAATTCTCTTGTTGGTCAAGACTATAATTAATCCCACCAAAATATCGAGCAGGATCTTCATCTTTTACCATTTGCAAACTTTTGAGAAAGGTTCGACCATCTCGAATTTGCTGATAATAATTACGGCTATTGGTAGCTGCCAGTGCTAAAAGACAAACACTCGTCGTATAACTGGGGTGGGCCATCTGTAGTAAACTTCTGTCACAGATGCTACCATCTAGATTTGAATAGCTTGTTAGTGCGTTAACTGACCTTTGCAAAAATGGGTGTGTACGCAAATTGTATTTTTGTTCTGGGTGTTTTAAGAAAGCTGCTACGACCAGGGCAGTAATACCTACCTGCCCGTGAAACAAGCCATCTGGTCCTTGTTGAATTTCTAGCCAGCGTAATCCTTGGTCAATACTGTCAATAATTAATGGAGTCAGATTTTTTCTGACTTCGTAGTAGTCGAACGCATCCGTCAAGCTTGCATATGAAACTTCACCTCGAACTACTATTGTTATTAATAGCGTCAAACAAGCTAGAATCGTTCGGAACCACCTGGTCCACATCATATGAAGAGAAAATACCTTTATTTCTTACTCTATATCTAAACCAACTTCGAGTGCCAAAATCGCGTAGGCTGTTACTAAAAGTGGGTCCCTTTCCATCCATCGACTTTCTTCATTTTTCCAGTAGGACAATTTTACTAACTCACCTTCTTTAGCCAAGAGCTGGCCAGGGTTCGTGACATCTCTAATGTCGTCTTTAGCAACAAGTTCATCTTCAATTTTTCGATTCATTAATTCTTCTGCTAGGTCTTTAAACCAGAAGTGGGTTTGCCCTTGTACATCGGTCAAAGAACCACCTTTGGTTTTTTCATAGATGGCTAAAGCTTTAGCCATTGTGTGATAATGATAAAAAATCCCCTGTTGACCCATCCCTGGATTTTCGTCAACTCGGTAGTTATTTCGAATCCATTCAAAAGCATCCTCAACACGTGGGTCTGCAGCATCAACTTTTGCATGAATAAAACTAAGCAACCCAGCATAAGTCATACTACCATAAGATTTGGTACCACCAGCTTTGCTTTCACCACTTGGGGCATAGATAAAGCCACCATCATCGCCCGCCCAAGCTAAATCATTACTTTCACTTCTATTTTGACAGCGTTCCAAAAACTTAACTGCCTTACTCCATACCTCAGCGTCATCTTCATCACTATCCTTCAATGCTTGAATGGCATATGTCAAATTAGACAAATCGTAGACATCACTACGACTACCATAACCAATACCACCGTAATATGGACTTTCTTCGTCTATTTGCTGGTTCCCTTTTATGTACTGCTGTGCCCGATTAATTGCTTCTTCGTATTCTTTGTTTTTGGCTGCAGAGAGTGCCATCAAAGCAACACTAGTGTTATAGTTAGGTAATGCTGGTTGCTTAGTAACGTCGTAAATACCTCCGTTTTCCTGCTGCATTTCTAAAAGGGCTGATAGTGATTTTTTGATAAATGGATGAGACGATTCTGAATATACATCTTTTGGGTGTCTAAGGAAAGCCGTAATCACCAAACCCGTAATCCCAGGATGGTTGTGAAATAACCCATCGGCGCTTTGCTGTAGCTCCAACCACCGCAAGCCTTGGTTAACGGTTTCGAGAACACGAGAGTTCAGCTCTCGGCGCATTTGGTATTGGTTGAAAGTAGTATCTAAGTCGGTGTTGCTTAGGTTATTTGGATTTGGTGAAAGTTGTGCTGATGAAAGAAGAGTACAGGTTAAAACAAAAACGAGTACCCATGCAATTTGGTTCACGTTGTATCTCCAGAAATATATCAGGTTAGCAAGCAAGACATTGAGCAACGACTGTGCCAAAGGCTCCCGCCAAGTCAAGCTCTAAACTATCCGCCTTATTAGGTATTAATCTAATGAAGGTTGTTCAAAAAAAGAACGAAACTGTTCATAGTTCGTTTACGACTTTGACTTGTGCGTATTATTTCATAAAAAGATAACCTGACCACTTTCTGAAGATTTCATGGCAGCATCATAGACTTTCATTACTTCAAGGATTTGGTCTGGGCGCACAGCTAGTTCGGAATCGTGATTTAGCACATCAGCAATGTTTTGATAATAGGATTTCCAAGAACCACGCGAAGGCTCAATGGTTAGTTCTTCTTTTTTACCATTAGCGACTGTTGTTACCTGAGCAAAATTTTCTCGTACCTGCTCGGCAGCATCGATATCGCCTGCAATCATCGCGGGTTCCTGCGGATCTAACCCGAATTTGACGAGTCCACCCAAATTTCCTTCTACATACCATCTTGGTTTCGGTCCATGGGCAAGATTGCTAATCTCGATCTGGTATCGGGCGCCATTTTCATACTTCAAAATAAGATTGGCATAATTCCCAATATCAACATTCCAATGACGATTATAATATATGTCACAAAAAACACTTACAACTGGTGAATCAACCAATTGTAAGGCTTGGTCAACAAAGTGAGCTGGCCAATCAAAAAGGATACCACCACTTTGTTCTTTTGAACCACGCCAACCACCCGGTGCACCATACCCCATAATACCGACCTGATAGAGATACGGTTCGCCTAATAAACCATCGGCGATAGCTTTTTTTACTGTTAGGTAATCCCAATCCCATCGGCGGTTATGAAAGACACTGAGCAAAACATTGTTTTCTTTACTTGCGGTGATCATCGCCTCAGCCTCACCAGCATTCATGCACATGATCTTATCTGTTACCACGTGCTTACCTGCTTTCATGGCTTGAATTGCCATCTCAGCATGGACATGATGAGGGGTTGCCAATACTACCAAATTCACCGACTTGTCATCTAATACTTGGTCTAGATGTTCGTATATCTTAGCCGTAGGGTAATCTGCACGTGCCTGTTTTTGGCGACTTTGATCCCTAGTTGCAATACCATAAATCGACATTCCTTCTGCCAAATTTGCTAGATAGGTATGGAAGCATCGGCCAGCAAATCCATATCCAACAACTACAACATTAACCATCTTATTCTCCTAAGAAATGTAAGTATATCCAAGTACGAAGCTTAGTAATTATATTGAAAAACTCCAACACTACGCCCCTGTTATTTTATCGACACCTTCTAACTTGAGAAGACAAGATCATTACCACTGACCCATGTTTATTTTTAAATAGATTCCTATTTTCAGGTGTAGTGATTTTTGTACTAAGTACTAGTCAGATCGAAATAAATGAAAATAGGCTGTCGGTATATAAGTTATCGAAGCAAGATTATCCTACTAAACAGATTCGACTCAAAAAGCTAGACTCAATCTATCATCTGTTTGAGTCTTCAGTACGCACTAGTATACTTTATCTATCCCCGTTTTGCTTAAAACAGGGGTGCTAAACGATCTGGCCCACAAGATACTCTATAAATAACTGACAAGCCAAAACTAGGCGAACCAGAAATAACTATCTTCAGAAAAGCATTAGTATTTTATAAAATTGTAACCTTAGATTACTTATGCTCCATTTGAAAGATTCCACTCCAATTATCGGGGACACCGGTTTGTAAATAATGCTTTGATCGGTGTAAATAGAGCCTGGCTACTGGGTCTTCAGGAAAAGTCAACAAGATGTCTTTCATAACCTTCGTACTAGTATCAAAGTCGGCTTGATAATAATGACTGATACCAACTTGCAGTTGGTTATGTGTTTTAGCTTTACTAGCTTTCAATTTCTCTGAGTCCGCATCATATATCTCGTAGACATTGACGATTCCTTGTCGACCTTTAACTTTTACACGTTCTACAAAACGAGATCGATAATCATTATCTGAGGATAGTAACTCAAGAGTCTCTTGGCTAACCAACATTTCACAGCCATATCGTTTCGTCAAACCTTCTAATCTAGCACTGATGTTGACTACATCTGAGATAACTGTCCCCTCTATCCTTTCACTTTCACCAATAATACCGAGCATTAACTCTCCAGTATGAATACCAACTCCCATTTTAATTGGGGGCTTTTTTGATGATTGGCGTTGTTCATTAAACACTTTTACGGTTTCTAGTATTTGGGTACCAGCTCTGACAGCATCGTCAGCAGATTCGGGAAATAGTGCCATAATGGCATCTCCCATATATTTATCGATAAAGCCATTTTCTTGGCGAATGATAGGTCCAATTTCATTCAGTAATACATTAATGAAATTAAAATTTTCGGCTGGTGACATACCTTCAGATAAAGTTGTAAAATCTCTTACATCTGCAAATAAAACAGTCATATTATGTTGTTTTTGGGCACTTAGGCTGAGAGAGACAATATCTTCTTCGCCAATATAGTGCAACATCTTCCGTGGTACAAAACGAAAAATAGCCTCATTTATTTGGGTCAATTTTTTGTTGAGAGTGTGCAACTGTCGATTATTAATTGCTACTTCTCTCGCTAAAAAAATTGAGTAACAAACTAGGTTAAAAGCGTAACCAATAGCTACTATCAATTGTGAGTATGACTGTTTTTTCAGTACTCCGAAGTCGATCAATATATTATAGAAAATGGTTAGCTCAAAGATAAAAATGCCAAGAATTAGAATCCCAGATCTCTCCTTTTTTTGTTGATAGAGATTCGCCATTACCCGAAACATCTCAATCAACTGAGCAATTGCAGTTATGTGGTAAATACGTTGGAAGAGATCGTAATTTTGTGGATTAACCAGGTTAAATTGTAAAGGGATTTTACTGATAAAAACTAGTACCCATAACAAAATAAACAGGTAAAATTGTCTAGGTAGTGAGTGTAGTGACACTGAGTACACAAATCTTAAGGCAGCTAGCCAAGAAATAGAAAGAGAAGCGTAAAATATCGTCACGGGATGGGTGAGGTATGGTTCAGCGGATGAGAACCAAAGAAAAAAAGTGAATCCACTGAACAAGACGTAGATAGCATAATACAGATTTTCGTATTCTGAACGGTAAAATAAAAAAATAAAAAAGTGTAAAATACCTAAGGCTAATGAGAACCCTAGGACCGAAAACTGAAAGATGGTCGTTTCTCTAACTAAGTTAGATCTAATTTTTGCCTGTATTAGAGGAGTACCTCCAATTTGAAAAGTAAAACCACCATGGCCTTGTTCGTGTGGTATGGAAATCAATATTCTATTCTCTCCAACAGGGAAGTTAACCCAATACTGATTAATCAAAAAGTTCGGAGTTTTCTGTTTATCGGTTGGTTCTAATACATGTCCATTCAGCCAGAGTTTAGCTTCGTCACTACTACCCAAAGAGACACAGATTTTTTTTTCTTCTTTATTGATTAAAGTTTGGTAAGCATAAGCTGTCAACAGCTGATTTTGGGACTGTTTTTTATGAACTTTTTTGTCGCCATGTCCCCCAAATAGTCTGACGACTGAATCCGGAGACCTATAAAGATGCCAATTTTTTTGGGCTCCCTTTGAGTTTAAATCGAGCGAAAAAGCTTCTAGAATAGGAGGAAGTGTGTGGCTGAGGTCAGCATCTTCTGGAAGACGTCTATGAATTTTTTCCATAACCCACCAATCGGTAACAAAGTTACCGTTGAGCTCCACACTATTTAGTGTTCCCTGAGATGAGTAAGAATAATCTACTGAGTAATACAATAGCAGTATTGTTATCAACGAGACTATTTCTATTTTCACTAGGTCAGCAAATCTAAGCTTTGACATTTTAAATCGTCTCTAGCATAATTCAATGGGTTCATTTACAGTGAGAAATAATAATGAAGATCAAAATTAAACGTATTGATAAAACACTACCTTTACCCGAATATCAGACAGATGGTGCTGTAGGCTTTGACCTATTTTGTCGTCAAAAGACTTACATTGGGCCACAAACTGTCGGATTGATTCCAGCGAATGTAATTATAGAAACACCACCCGGTTACATGCTAGTCATTGCTCTCAGAAGTAGTACCCCTAGAAAAAAAGGCTTGTTAATTCCGCATGGCCTGGGTGTTATAGACCAAGATTACTGTGGTCCATCAGACGAAATTTTGATCCAAGTTTTCAATTTTACTGACCAAGAAGTAGTTATAGAGCCAGGTGAGCGAATTGCCCAAGGCATCTTTGTTAAAGTGGAAAATGCCAAAAGTGGTATAGGTTGGCAAGAAACAGATCAAATCAATCATAAGACACGTGGCGGATTTGGTAGTACTGATTCTGAGTGAAGGGGCATTTGACTAGACATTCAACTCCACATCGTCGGCACTAGAAACCAGTATGGTAGTTTGGAAGTCCCCGGTCATATGCTCAATGCCTTGACGGAAATCATTTTCATCGTCTTTTGCCGGTGGCTCAAACCCAAGAAAGACTACCGAAGAGTTGTCTGAAGTCTCACGGATTAGAGCTACTGGGTCATCTCCAACCAGGACAACGGGTGTGGCTTCAATTCGGGCCATATCGATCAAACTATGGAGATGATTGGTAGCTTCATCCACCCCTGATTCTGATGTAATGACTCTCAGTAACCGAATTTCATGGCTTCGCCAATGTGGGTTTTGACAGAGTAGATGTGCCAGTAAAACCATCTTTGCTCCATTTTTTGAACCATTCCACCATACGTCGATGGGAGAATTATTAGAGGTGATTTCAGGGAAAGAATTAGCATTCATCCAATCCATACTAGTTACAAGTTCATTATCCGATTCTTGATCAGATAGTTCATTTCTTTTGAAAACAATTAGACTCCGATCAAATTCACCCAACTCCCGTAAAAGTTGTAAAAAGGGTGTAAATTGTTCTAAGTCATGAGGCCAGCCAAGCATAATAGTGTTAGCACGGAGGCCACCAATACCGTGACACTGAACTAGTGCTTTAACACCGTCAGCATATTCGTGAGACACTATCACGGCTGGGAATGCACCCAAGCCAGCATCGTGAATTTGCCGACGCATGATTCGCTCTTGTCGTTCTTGTCGCTCTCTCAATTTATCCACATCTCCCGTGATAACGTGAGCCAGTGTTAAAATCCCACGTCCAGCCTCCAACCAATGGCCATAAACGGCCAAATGCTTTCGGGTAGATACATTTCCACTAAAAGCTAAAATAGTGGGTCTCCAATTTTTGGGGTGATATCGTTCATCTTCTAAGCGAAGTAGGCTACTTCGAGCTTGTTCAAATGCAAATCCACTTCGAACATCACCCCACTTGGCCCTCAGTTGACGACGACTTACCCACCAGTAGATTAGCCCAATTGCTGCTACAGAAATTACTGCTGCTAACCAGTTGAACAGGAACATAACTCCATAACAAGCTATTGTTCCCAGACCTGCACTACTCCAATGACTCCATCGAAACCGAGGGCGATAGCTCGGATTCCTCGCCCATGACTCCAAGAATGTGGCAAGGTTGAGTGTTCCATAGGTGATCATAAAAAACATCGCAATAATCGGAGCGATCTTATTTAAATCTCCCAACCAAATACAGATTTGACTAATGAAAAAAGTCAAAATAATTGCCCTTCTAGGTTCATTATTTTGACCACTTCCGGCAGCAAACAAACGGATTTGGTGAATAATTCCATCGCGTGCTAAGGCTTGCAAAATCCGAGGGGACCCCATCATGCTAGATAATGCTGAAGAGAGCGTGGCAGCAAAAACACCCATTGTAATTAACGGGGAATAAACCGAAATCTCTTTGATAATCAAGTTATTACGGATCAGTTCTGCTGACGGCCTAGATCCCGCAAAAATTATCACTTGACTCAGATAGACTACCGCGGTCACAGCTACTGACCACAACGTACCCTTGGGAATGGAGCGACCGGGTTCTTTAAGATCACCTGACATGTTTGCACCAGCCATAATGCCAGTTACTGCCGGGAAAAATAAAGCAAACATAGGAAAAAAACCACTGTTCGGTTGGTAGTTACTCGTTATATTATCTTGTAACGTAGTCAAGTTGAAATTGAGTAGGCCACCAACGTAAAATGAGACTAGGGAGGCAATCAGAATACCCAAGATTCCGTATTGGAGTTTTATTGTCCAGCCAGCCCCGATCATCACACTAACAAACACTAGCAGATTGACGACGGTAGAAATAGTTCCGAGCGAAAAACTTAGATAATTACCAAATGCTCCCATGAGAGCCTCGGCAAACCCAAAAACGTACATGGCTACTGAAATAGCTTGAGCCAAAAAGAAGACAATACCGATGGCAGCACCAAATTCGACTCCTAAGCTTCGGCTAATTAGGAAATAAGCCCCACCGCCTTTGACTTCAGTATTAGTGGCAATTGCTGAAAGAGAGAGTGTCGTAAGTAGCGTAATAGCTTTAGACAAAGCGACAATCATTACGGCTTGGATAATACCCGTCTGGCCAACTACATGACCAAACCTTAGGAACATAATTACTCCTAGTATAGTCAGTGTACAAGGTGTGAATACTCCACCAAATGTATTAAACTTTTGAGTGTTTTCTGGCTGTTTTTTCATCACTGATTGGTTCTAATACTGGGTATCACATAAACTATACTAAGTGTTTGATAGATTCGCAAGCACCAAACTTCTAATAGGTCAATTCTTATTAAACAAGATTACAATAAAATCACCATATCCTGAAGATTTTGCCGTTCTTTAATGCCTAAGAAATGACATAACAACTTATGAGACAAAATACAGTACGCCATCAATAAGGAAAGAAATATGAAACACTTTTTTGCTCTGGGAGCGATTTTAGCGGGGTTATCGGTTATGGCAGGTGCATTTGGAGCTCATGCCCTTAAAAGTAGAATCGAGCCGGATTTACTAGCTATTTTTGAAACTGCTGCTCGTTACCAGATTTATCATGCCTTGGGTCTGATTTTGATAGCCTTGATAAGAGAACCATCTACTTTAATTGGGGTGGCAGGTTGGCTATTTTTTGCCGGGATTTTAATTTTTTCTGGTAGCCTATATATTTTAAGTCTTAGCGGTATTCGATGGTTGGGGGCAATCACACCAATTGGAGGATTGGCCTTTATCATTGGTTGGCTGTGTTTAGCTATAGGATTCAAAGGTTAAAATTTGTAAAAGGAATTTTGGGATATAAAAATAAAAAAGGCAGTCGCCTAAGCGACTGCCACTTGAATTTAGTCTGAGGATTAAAATTTAGAAAGTCATTATAGTTTCGAAAGCTATCTGGGTCTCACCATCGTCGCCCAAAATTTGTTTGAGTTCTATAAGAGAACCTAAATTGTCGTTAAATGCGTAAGAAGGACTAATAGTGAAGGAAGTCCTGAGTTCTTCATCATCATTATCTAGATCGTCTTGAGCCCCACTGAAACGGACAGTAACGCCAATCTCGTCGGTTACGCCAATATTAGCCATAGCCATGAAATGAATTCCATTGGCTTCATGGGCGTAGTAATTAGGCAAGAAATCAAATTCTGCTGCTACGGTGATATTATCCATGGAGTACATAACCCATGCATTAATTTCACTTTTTAGATATGTTTCATCATCATCATCATGATCATGCACTACACCTTCTTCCTCAGCATGAACTTCTTCCGTGATATCGCCGGCAAATCCGATTTTGGCAGTCAAACCTTCAATCGGCATCAGGGCTATTTGAGCCTCAAAACCAGGATTATTTAGGTCAGTGTCGCCGCCACCATCCCAGACACCAGTAACTAAGGAAGCATATAGACCAATCATATCAGAAGGACTGATACTCAGTGATACACCGTTTTGGTAACCTGGATAAGGGATACCAGTCGAATATGAATACTGAAACATATCGGTTGGTTCAGCAGCTTCAAAACCAATACTGCTCAAAAAACGACCAGCATTAATGCTGACCATGTCTGAGAAGGCGTAAGTGATGTAGGCTTGCTCAAGACCAATAGAATCATTACCGTCGATATCAGCTCGCCCAGAAAGCTTATCAAAGCTAAATTTGAGAGCAAGTTCCAACTGGTCGTAACCAGCAAATGCGGTTAATTCAGAGTCTCCATCTTCGTCTTCGGCTATAGTAGCACCAGCTGACATATCTAAGAAACCGTCAACCGAAAAATTGTCACTAATCTTAATAGCTGAGGCAGAAGGAGAGAGAAGACAAACGGTAACAAGGGCAAACACGCCCAGGAAAAAACTTTCACGTAATTGTTTACGAATCATAGAACTCAAGTTAGACCTCCTAAAGTCTAATTTTCTTTATATTGATAATACAAACAAAAGATTGCTTTGGCTATATATTGGTTGACACAAATCTTAAGTAAACTGTGTCGATCCATATTTTAACATAAAAGCCAAGCTCAAGCTTTGTATAGCTAAAAACATTAAATGGGTTTTTAGGATCCCCATAATACATTTTTTGACAGGAAAGACATTTCCCCTAGCCTGTGCTTGACTAACCCAACAATGAAAGAACGTAGCATTGCTTTTTAGGTTTCAATATCAAGACACATACTAGGGAAAACATCTTTAGAAAACTCTTGTGGTACCGGACACTGTTGTTTTTTCTGTCAAACCAGCAGGTTGCGGTCTATTATTCGAAGACCGATACTCCAACGTAGCCGCTCACACCATGTTCGGTAAGATCTAGCCCCTCTCTTTCTTCCTCTTCATCAACCCGCATACCGATGGTCGCCTTAATTACGGAAAACATAACAAAGCTAGTTCCAAAAGCCCAAGCAAAACCTGCAACTACACCAATTAGTTGAGTAACAAATTGAGCGCCACCTGCTGCAGAACTAAAGATACCAACAGCTAGAGTACCCCAAGCACCGCAGACGCCATGAACCGAGACAGCACCTACTGGATCGTCGATCTTCAGTTTGTCAAAGAATACGACTGAACCAACAACCAGAAAACCACCTATCAATCCGGTCAAAGCCGCCATACCTGGCGACATTACGTCGCAACCAGCCGTGATAGATACTAATCCGGCCAAGGCTCCATTCAATCCAAGAGAAGGATCTGGTTTCCCAAAGAACATCCAAGTAGCAATCACTGCACCAATAGCTCCGGCTGCAGCAGATAAGTTGGTGGTCACAGCTATGTAGGCCATGTCCCGCCCAACGCTAGTAGTACTACCTGGATTGAATCCGAACCATCCCAACCACAGAATAAACACACCCAACGCCCCCATCGGTATATTGTGACCGGGTATCGGATTAACGGTACCATCTTGATTATATTTTCCTTTTCTAGCACCAACAACTATGGCACCTGCTAGAGCGGCCCAACCACCAACCGAGTGAACTACTGTTGAACCAGCATAATCTAGGAAGGGAGTCTCGAGATTTTCTAACCAACCGCCACCTGCATATAAACCACCCCAGCACCAGGAACCAAAAATGGGGTAGATGAACGCACAAATAATGATAGAATAGACGAAATATGCAGAAAATTTGGTACGCTCAGCCACCGAACCACTGACTATGGTCGCAGCCGTAGCACAAAAAACAGTCTGGAATATCAGAAACGCCCAGTTAAAACCCTCAGAGTTTCCGGTTGCTTTGGCAGCCTCAGATGAACCATCAAAGAACATCATACCTCCACCGATCCATCCACTGGAAACACCAAACATCAAACTAAAACCTATCGCCCAAAAAATAATGGACCCCAACGAAATATCCATCAGGTTTTTCATTATAATGTTGCATACATTCTTAGCACGGGTAAATCCAGATTCGACTAGTGCAAATCCAGCTTGCATAAAAAAGACTATAAATGCGGCCAAACATGTCCAGAGAATATTAGCGTCATCGCGAAGCGTAGCTAGCGTATCGGTTTCCTCTTCAGCGATGCCAATGCTTGGAATTATGCTAAATGCAAGGAATAAAGTTAATAAGGCCAGCGAAAATACAAGACCTTTAGAATCGTGTTTTCTCCGTTTCATGACTTAAATAGTATCCTCCAAAAGTGATAAAAAAAACTAACAAAGGAGCAAAAACCTGATTTACGTAACAACATTGGAAATTGATTTTCCGTCAATCTACCTAATGTGATTTGCGTCGATCAATACAGAGCTTGATGTTTGAACCTTCAATTGCTAGAATAAATCGTACGAAGGGCCCCTAGCGCAACAAGTGTGCCATCGGCTAAAACCCTTTGTTCAAAAGAGTTTATTTAGCTCGACATTCAAGTTGCCTTTTTTTTTGTCAGCTCTATGCTTAAAGTCTGTGCTTAATATTATGGCCTCTATTTTGTTATGAATTCGAAATCTACCACTCGTTCCTATCACTACCAATTATTGGTAGTAGTCAGTCTTATTGGTGCAGGCCTACGCCTATGGCAAATAGATCGCTGGAGTTTGTGGCAAGACGAAGTCCTTACTGTATTATCTTCTCAACTTTTGGCTTTCGATTACTTGCCCATCAACCCAATCCCTTACTTAGCAGTCAAGTCGTCTATAGCTATTTCTGGGCTTGGTGCTTTTGGTGCTCGATTTATCCCTAGTTTGGTGGGAATCTTAAGCATCCCACTGATATATCAATTTGCAAAGATGCTCTATAATAGGAAGGTAGGTTTATGGAGTGCCTTATTCCTATCCATTAATCACTGGCATCTATTCTGGTCTCAGAATTCCAGGTCTTACATCTTCACCTGTTTTTTTGCTATCCTCGTAGCCATTTGTTTTTATCGTGCTATCGAATCCAACAAACTATATTGGTCACTCGTTTCGCTCATTTCATTGGGTTTACTAGTGATGTCACATTTGCTAGCTGGTGTCATACTTGGCGCTTTTTTTATTTATGTAATTGGTTTAGTTTGGTTAGAAGGGAAGATGTTTGTGTGGCGAAGAAAATTGACAATACTTACTTTTTTTTCTCCTTTTATTCTTTTATCTATTTTGTTTGTACTCCCTTCATTTCGACAATACCTGTTTTCTGGTTGGGGCCACAATGAATGGAATCGTTCAGGTCTATATATTATAATGACGTTGGTTCATGGAGTTAGCCTACCAATTGCCACTATTGCTCTTTTATCTGCGACTACCACACCAGTCAATCGTCCCCAGTTTTTCCTAGTTTGTTATAGCGGGATTCCATTGGTATTTTTTCTACTTTGTTCTTTCATATTGAATGTTGCTGGTTATTATTTGTTTTTTACTTTACCAGCCTATATCATTTTGGCTGCTCGGCTATGCGAACAACTTCCTACTCTACTTCCCAAAAATGGTCGATTAGTAATACCATTAATTGTTATTTCATCTTCAATTTTATCCCTCTACATGTATTTTCAAGTTGAATACGGTGGGCGACCTCGATGGAAAGAAGCTTTTGACATTATCCAAACTGAAAGGCAGGTCGGTGATCAAGTGGTGACTTCGCTTAAGCGAATGACTGACTTCTATCTGCCCCAACTTCCAACCGATCAGTCACTGAAAATTGACCTTGTTAATATGCCAGAGTCCCAATTTAATACTCGAACGTGGTTTATAGTTGATAATGACCGTTTCAATATTTTCGACCCGCAACATAATTTTCGGAAACGTTTACAAAAAAACGCCAAATTGGTGGCAGTATTACCGGCTATCATTCGATTTAAAGATCGAACAATTTCGGTTTATCTGCTAGAATAGATATACGGGAGCCTCCAGCAAGTCGAAATTTCAGGTAGGTCTAATATGAATAAAAATGACGATCAAGAAACTTCTCGACGTGGCTTTTTTCGTCAAGCTCTACGACAGGTTCTAGAACCCGTTGTTGATTATGTCGATGAGCGGCAAATCCAAATCAAAAGTCAGTTAGCAGTCAATTCAAATCTAGTTGATGAATTGCCTGTTTCCCCTTTGTCCTACTATTTACGCCCACCCGGTGCTTTGCCTGAATCAGAATTTATACATACTTGTCAGCAGAGTGGTGGTTGTATTTCAGCCTGTCCAGCTGAAGCGATTTTTCTCAATGAATCCGACCAACTTCCGTATCTCGACCCTGACCGGCAACCGTGCGTAGTATGTGACTCCCTAGCTTGTATGACAGTCTGCCCCAGTGGGGCTTTACGATTAACACCGGTAGAAGAAATTTCTGTGGGTCTAGCAGTGGTCAACTATGGCTTATGTCTCAATACAGAGGGTATTGAATGTCAATCGTGTATTGAGCTCTGTCCATTAGGCGAGGCAGCCATTCGGTTCGATACCGAAAATCAAGAAGTTGAGGTCATAGAGTTAGGTTGTATTGGATGTGGCGTATGTCAATACCAATGTCCCACCTATCCCAAATCTATTTTTGTTCGAAAAAATTTAGAATTTTAAATAAAGAGAATTATCCATGAATTTAGAAGAACGATACCTTTTTGATCTTAATGGCTATTTGGCAGTCGAAAACGTGTTGACGGAAAACGAGGTATTAGTTGCTAATCAGGCTATTGACAAAAACCAAAACCTAATTCAGATTAGACCTTCTGACCAAACACTCGATGGAGGTTCTCAAAACCTGTCAGGTCAGCATGGACGTGGTGAGCTACATGGGTTACTAAATTTAGAAACTCCCTGGTGCAATCCGTTTCGTGAGATGGTAGCACACCCAAAAATCATCCCTTATCTCAATGGGATTCTGGGACGCGGCTTTCGTATGGACCATCAAACCTTTCTATTGTCGATGGAGAATGGTGCAGAGGGATTTATTTTTCATGGTTCTTCCGGGCCAGATTTCGACCCGAATCAGTATTACATTTTTCAGAATGGTCGTATGTATAATGGGTTAACTGTAGTTATTTTCCAACTAACTGACGTAAAGGTAGGAGATGGAGGATTAATTGTTATCCCAGGCAGCCACAAAAGCAATATTGCTTGTCCAGATTCAATTCGTCGCTACGAAAATCATACTGAAAATGTGAGGCAGATTACTTCCAAAGCCGGTAGTGTCATAATCTTCACCGAAGCGGTAATTCATGGCACATTACCTTGGACAGCTGACCACCCACGCCGATCGGTGATGACTCGCTACACAGCTGGGAATATGGCCTATGCTCCAGCCTCCTCCGTTCCGGACTGGGCTGATGAACGCCAACGACGTGTAATGGAACCTCCGTATCATTCGATACTCAACCGTCCTTTTTTAGAAGATGATTAATACTCAAAAATTTCGTACTAGTTTCTGAGTAATCAATTGATTGATCTAGATTTTCATTCTTTTCGCCTGACAGGTACCGCCGATATAATAAGAGAAGGGAGTCCATTGTGTCCTGTCGATATTTTAGGTTTCGTGATGCAGTTCTCTATATGGAAGAAGCAGTTATAAAAAATAGGAAAAACAAATAGATAAATAATATTCAGCTTATATGGCTTCAAAACCCCACCATTCTCAAAAAATCTCCTTGTACTAACACAGAGTGAATTGAGCGAGGGAATGGAAATTTTTGTCAGATTTACGTCTCTTGTATCTTCAAGGGCTATAATGACCTGACTTCTTGAAAATTAGACTAATATGTTATTTTGATTCAGCACCAATCAAGTAAATTCTGCAGCTTTTCACTGATTTCCTCAAAAGTCTTTTATGCACATAGGCTTTGACGAACTTTAGAAGACCGAAGAAATAGTTTGAACTGAATTACTGAATTAAAGGTTGAAGGTTCATTTATTTTTTATTTTGGTTGGGTTACTATTTTTCTATTTACAGATTGAAGATGACGCCATTTACAAATTTCGCCGATTAAAATATTTAATTTCAGTTTGTCATATACTAATTTTTGCGATCTTCCGCAATTCCAATGCTACATCCGAGACTACTTTCGACCATTCTCCCAATTTACTTTGTCGAAACAATCTCATAGTTGGGTACCAGGGTGAATCATTTCGGCCAAGCAACCAACGAAAGTCAGGGTTAGCAGGTAGTAGAGTCCAAACTTTTTTTCCCATTGCTCCAGCCAAGTGGGCTACTGAAGTATCCACACTAATTACAAGATCAAGTTGACTAATAGCTGACGTTGTATCTCGAAAGTCTCGTAAATTACTACCTAGGTCAGTAATTTCTTTCCGATAAGGTTGCGGAATACCATTCTCTGTCTTATTACCAACCTGCAAGCTGTAAAATTCCACTATTTTTATAGAAAGTAACGGGGCTAGCTGTTCGAAGGCTAAGGATCGGTGCTGATTGTTTTCATGCCTCGGATTACCAGCCCAGACTAAACCAACTTTGTATAAATTAGAGTCAAGAATTATCTTATTCGATAATTGAGTTGGAAAAATGTAAGGGACCTTGCTTGGAATAAGATCTAAATTATAGACTCCCATATAGTATGGCAAACTCATCAGTGGAATACAAAGATCAAACTCAGGAATTGGTTCTCCTCGTTGTATAATATGCAGAAGCTTGAGCTCTCTACATAAGGGTTCGAGTACAGAAAAAAGTTGACGTTGGCATTCGAAAATTAATCGAAAACCTTTTTTCAATAATATAGGAATGAAGCGAAAAAAGTGAATTGTATCGCCGAGTCCTTGTTCAGAATAGACCAAAAGTCTCTTGTCGCCGATATTCTCACCTTTCCATAATGGTTGGTAAAATCCTCGATGGTGATTTCGCCATTCATGTCCGATCCACCCTTGACGTAAGTCACCTAGAAGTAAGTGAATAATACCCAAACTATAGTGGCAATCAGCATAATCTGGCTGAATATTAATTGCTTTCTGGTAAAGATCAATAGCCATATCAAAATCGCCCAATACACGCATCAAATTACCAAAGTTATTGTAGGTGAAAGCATAATCAGGCGCAACCTTCGTGGCTTGACGATACATTTCAATTGATTTTTTGAATTCTCCTTGTTGGTAATAGATAATACCGAGGTTGTTACATGCTTGTACCAACTTTGGATTCAGTTTCAAAGCTGTGAGGTAAAACAAAATCGCAGATTGTACTTGATCGGTGGATTCAAGGGCAACTGCCAAATTGAAATGAGCCTCACTATAATTCGGAGCAATAGTTATTGCTTTTTCAATGTGATGAATGGCTAACTCATTCTGTCCTGATTGAAAGAGCGCGACCCCAAAATGGTTTTGTATACTTGCGTTTTTGGGATATTCATTTATTAAAGATTGATAGATTTTTACCGCCGCCTCAACTTGGCCGGACTGCTGATAATCTAATGCCTGTTGTAATTGTTGCTCTGGTCTATTCTGCATTAACCTTCACATTTTATTCAGATAATGTTACATAAAGAGATTTGGAAAGGAAAATTCTAGTATATGTTAATTACTTTTGCAATGCCAGCCATCGTTGGCCGATAGGAGTCTGGTTGTTTCAGTGATTGACAAGTAATTTCAGGTTTGTTACCATAACTCGGTCTCACTGGTATACAAATATGAATATGAATATGAATATGAGATGTAAGACTCATGCTCTTCAACCAAACAACAGATTTTTTGCCCCGTAGTTGGAAAGTAGTAATCGTTCGGTTTATCGCGTTTGCTTTGATGACTATTTCTCTTAATCTGGCTTGGGGACTAACTGCCGAGCTCGCTGAGGCTGTAAGAATTGGCCGAAAGCTTCTAGATACAACAACAGACTTCGCTCCCTACCAAATTGAAAAGTGCTTTACGCCCGCTATAGTCACTCTAGCACGTGATTGGAATCAACTACCACCAACTTTGCAAAAAGAACTCCAACCAGTCTTTCTGCGCCCTAACGAATTGGAACGTAATGCAAATCATTCTGTTGGTTTCGGGAAAATAGAACTGCCTTATCGTTTCGAAACCCCTCACTTTCGTTTACATTATGCTATGACGGGAAAACATGCACCTCTACCGATTGATGATTTTCACCCTCGTAATGGTGTACCAGACTACGTGGATTTGATGGCTGACGCCGCCGAAAAGTCGTATAGAATCCAGATTTGGGAAATGGGTTTTAAGCCCATTATCGACGATTTTTGGGAATATCAAAATGGTGGCGATAAGAAACAAGACATCTACCTAATAAAGTTTGGCTCTCTTGGTTTGACCGTTGGTGAATGGTATACCTCGGGTCGAATTACACCGAAAACTTCGCACCGTCCACCCTACTACGTGATGAATTCTCAAATTGTTGCAACTTCGATGACAGGAGGCAGTAAATCAGAAACTAATGTCTATATAGAGACAACCATGGCACACGAGTTATTCCACGGTGTGCAGATGACTTATAATGCTGATACAAGTACTGGTGCCGTGCTGATGATGTTAGAGTCTTCAGCCACCTGGATGGAGCAAATCGTTTATGATGCAGGCCGTCGTGTTTTTCCAATCGGTTTCAACACAAATGGTTTGTCTGAACAGCGCCTGAAGAGACAGTATGTTCGTGACTTGAACGGTAACAATCTATCTTGGTCTTTTGATAGCTGGTTTGCTAATAATCCAGTACAAGTACAACTCGATAATCGAAGAGTACCACCGATTATTATTTCAGCTTTTGCCGAGAGAGATATAGTTCTATCAGCCGACTTATCAGTCGGAAGAGACGAAATTCAGTTCATAAAATATAATGGTGAAGAGGCAAAACCAAAACAGGAAAAACGTTGGATACTTGAAGATAGCGCCAATCAGCAAAAATACTACTTGTTGCCTAACGGGGGAAACAAAATTCGAATTTGGTCAGAATTAGCAGAGGAATTACGCCGAAACAAAGTCATTTTATCTGAAGACACGTGGGTAGAACATGAGAACACAGCAGAAGCTAATACGTTTTGGAAAATCCGAGATCAAGTTCGAAAGCGTAATTATTGGATTAAAGAAAACCAAGAAGATGAACAGTTATACTTTTATGAAGATTTGGACGGTGTGACAGATATTGACCCGTTGGGGGAAGCTGACGGATGGAACTATTTTTCCCGGCAACTTTACGAATGGTTCTCTGTACCTGATGTTCAGATCGACTCTAAATCCGGTATTCATACTTATGGTAATATGATCTGGATTTTTTTCATGACCCAATACTTCGAAACTGATATTATGAGAAAGTACTTAGAAACTTTCTCTTCAGGAACTCAGGGAGACTATGGTGAGTTTACCCAATTATTTAATCAGTACGGTACCAACCTAGCAGATACATTTAAAACTTTCACCGTCTGGAATTACTTTACTGGCGACCGAGATGATGGTCGGCACTATTTTAACGGTCATCGAATTCCAACGGTTTTCATTGAACCAACCGATATTCACCAAACCTATCCAACTAACGTTTTTATTGATCGTTATACCATTCCCAAACACTTCTCTTCTCGCTACATCCAGTTCAACCCACCTGTGGGTGAGGTAATTGACCAATTTGCTATCAAAGTTGATGCTTTGGACTTAGGACCAGCGGACTTAAGCGTTATGACAGAGTCAACTTATAAAGAAGTATCTAGAGATCTGGGTCGCCACAGTAAAACAGGGCTGCGAGGTTGGGCTGCTAAAATCATTATTGAGAAAAGTGATGGATCGTATGATGTGGATGAAATTTTTCTATACCAAAAATCGCAAGCCGGACAGCTAGTAGTTGATGGATTTGGTAGTGATATCCGTAAACTCACGCTAGTAGTGATTAATATGCGACCTCAAACAGAACGGGTAATTCTTCCTTACTATAACACCGAGACGAAAAAAGGTATTCATCCGGGTGAATTTCGTTATGTAGCGGGCAAACCACCAAGGGGTCGCCTATCCAAACCCACAGCTCGAAATATTATTCTTAAACGGTCGCCAACTATCGTTGGGCAACTTAAATCTAAGTCTGATAATAAAAAGACTACTACTCAAAAAACACTTGACCGAGAAGGTGTCTTGATTGAGTGGGAGCTAGAGGATTTGACTGACGTTCATCAAATCGCTATTATCCGCAAGCGCTACGACCATCAACTTCGCCAATCAGATACTCTCAATTTCAAAGATGATGCCGCTGTTTTGCGGGCTAGCGACAAAAATGGCGACGGCTTAGCTGATGATGATGTCAACATGATAGGTATTGTTCGAGCCACCGATAATCGATTCATTGACGTTACAGCTTTCCAAGACGTCAATGTAAAAAGCACCAAGTTCAACCCAAATAAGGTCTTTTATGTTTATGCTGTTGTTCCAATGGACTCAAACGGTATTATGGGCCAGCCGAGTATTCAGGTTGATAAAGTTTTTCCTAAATACCAACCCATGAAACATGCCGAAATATATTTGGCCGGCACCCGTGTGTTACAAAGCTACCCGAATCCTTTCAATCCTGAAGTATGGATTCCATTTGAATTAGCAGATCCGGCGGAAGTATTTATTGATATTTTTGATGCTAGCGGTCAATTGATAACGACTGTCACACTTGGTTACAAAGAACGTGGACGTTATCACCAACCTCAAAAAGCTGCTTACTGGAATGGCCAAACCCGAGCAGGTGAACCAGCAGCTAGCGGTGTTTACTTTTATGTTTTACGAGCTAGTAATAGCGAAAAAGAAGTAATTGATACTGGCAAGATGGTTATTCTAAAGTAGTCATTATTTTATTACCAATATACAACGAAAGCCTACCCATGATAAAGTTTGGTTAGGGGCTAAGGCCAGACGAAAAGGTTTTAGGCCTTCTAATTGGCGACTTCTCCAAGACCCACCTTTAATGATTTGTTTGCCTGCTTGCTCAGATAGAGTCCACTCTGCAACATTAGAAGCCAAGTCGAAGACTGAAGATGATGTAACATCTGAACCTTGAGTACCAACCTCAATTGGCCCAGTCATTTCCCAGTCTGCATTTGTTAGCGGCCCTTCACCCCAAGGAAACAATTGTCGCTGAGCGGCTATCTCCCATTGTTCCGCAGTAGGTAGGATTTTGTTTTTCCATTTGGCAAAAGCACATGCCCCAACCCAGCTGACACCAACCACGGGTAAGTTCTCTGCTCGTGGTTCCTCTTTCACTCGAAATCTATCATCCACTTTTTCGATTTTCACGTAAGTTGCCGCAAGATTAATCAAGTCAGAAACTAACAAATCAGTCTGATTGAGGAACTCAACAAAATCCAAATTGGTAACTTCGTACTGGTCAATGAAAAAATCTCTTTGATGAACAGAAACAATTTTCACCATTCCCGGTGGTACTGTCATTAGTGTTGTTTCGGTGTTTTGCTTCTCTCCAATCGTTTGTTTAATACTACTATCAGGAATATCTTTTGTTGTTGGTGGAATTAGATTGATTACATTTGTCTCGCTAAATGAACGTTTTACTTGAATCTCAATCGGCAAAAGAACTACCGAAAGTCCATCGGTCAATTTTAGATCAAATTTTTGTGGTTGAGTAGAATTGGAATTGAAGATCAATTTCCAACTCCAGTTATCTTCCTGTAGTTGAAAATCAATCGGTGATCCAGTTTGTTCGATTGTTATTCCAACTACAGGTGGTAGAACTGATAGGGATAGGGAGTCCAACTCCGGATCTTCAGCAATGATAATTAGTGTTAAATTTTCACCTATTTCAGTTTCAAAAACTAAAGGAATTGTATCAACTGATCGCTCGTCAATATAAAGGAAACGGGGAGGAGAGTTAGCATCAACCTTAACGACAAAGTTGATTGATTTTGATTGGTTGTCATTCGTGATAGCGTAAAACTGAAAATCAAACCTGCCTACCTGGTTCAGTGTAGGTTTCCAACTGAGCCAACGCTCATTAGAAAAAATAGCATTCTCTGGGATTTTTCTGGCCAATATAACTGCTTCTTGGGAGGTGCTAAATTCAACTCGCAAAGACTCACCAACAGTAATTTTATCTGGAGGCGCAGGAGATAACTCAACTACTAGTCTAGAAGTTTTCGCCAGTCTAAGTGTATCTTTTCCTGTTGTTTTTTTGGATACTTTTGGTGGCTTCAATTGCAGTTTTGTTATTCTTTTTTCTACTGGCTTTGGCGGTTTCTTTTCCATGTTTTTTGATGACCTGGAATTGAGTGAATGGCTGACGATCTCTCCTTGATTGGTTGACACCCAATATTTTTCTGAATTGGTCGAAAAACATGTAATTGCAGTATAAGTTCGTGGTTCTAATCGTTGGATATTTCTATGGGTTTGTTTCAAAATATCCCATTGCTTAACTTGACCACTCTTTTCTATTGTTAGTAGAGTATTAGCAGGACCGAAGCAGAAAGCTAAAAAAGAATCATTACTAGCCTCACATGTGTAAATTGGCTGTTGGGATGCTACAGTGTTTGTCGAGGCTTGAGTATTATAAATCAGGATTTTATTATTTGATTGTACTACTGCCAATCGACCTTCTTGATCAAATTGAACCAACTGAACTGATTGCAAAGATAGATCAGCGTACCAGAGTTGTTTCCGTTCAACAAAATTCCATAGTGATAGTTCTCCGCTACGGTAGATCAAATATTTCTGACTTAAGAGGTGAAAACAAATTTGGTCGACATGACTGTTGTTAGATCCAATAGTATAAATTGGCTTATGTTGTTTTGAATCATAAATTAGAACTGTCCCATCTACCAAGCCAACATTAAGATGATTTCCACTGAAATATAAATCAGCAACTTCACGTTTGGGTCGAGCTAAATTTTGACTTGGAAATTGAGGATTAAGGTGTAAATCAAAAATGTAAATTTTGTCTTCTTTACTGCTATAAGCAAGCTTAGAACCAGATATGGTTACATGTTGGGGACCAGAAACTGGGATTTTCTTTATAATCTGAGGTTTACCAAATTGATCAACTCTTAATAAAATAATCTGGTTAGAAGTTACAGCATAAGCCTCCAAATTTTCATTATCAGAAACAACTTCAACATCAAAAATTGGCTCAGATACAATCTGGCGACTTGAGCTATCAGAAGTGCAAAACGAAAGAAGAATTACAAGTAACAATTGCCTTATATTAAATAAAGAAATCATTGATCACAATGCGACTAGTAAGTACGCTGGTACGGAAAACTATTTCTGACCGAATCATCATCTAAATGCCAAAAACACATAAAGGAAAGTTTCAATTCGACAAATTAGTAAATTGTTCCTGTCATTAGCTATGGAGTTATCTTGACCTAGAGAATAGAGACTATGTTAACTTATCTACAGGAGCGTAACAAGAGGGACTTTTGTAATGAGATCTATTGCTCGTTCTGGTAGGGGTTTACTGAGTCGCTCGCAAATAATGAGAGGCAGAAACTTCCGTTCAAGAGCCCTCCCACGTAGACAGCGAAACTCCCCATTTGTCAGCAACATCCGGCGTCGGCGAGCACGGATTCGAGCGTCTAGCATTTCTCGGAGGCTTTCCCGCTTTAACCGACTAGTCTAGTTATCGCCTAGGCTGAGAATCAGCGCAACTTTCTCGCCCGAAACCCCTAGTTTCTGCGCGATTTCTGCTTCACCTAATCCCTCTTCCTGTCGTAGCCTTTGAGCTTTCTCTCTCAGCTTCTCGATTTCTAGGTCGCTAATTTCTTCAATTTGTGTGCTGTCGATTTCTTCCACCGGTATTTCTGGATCATTTTGTTCTGATGATGAGTTACTAGTTTTAGTTTCCAGATTAACCAAATCCGGGTTAGCAGTTTCGAGGTTTGCCTGCAAAAGGTTCTCAAAGTTCTTATCGTTACCCTCAAGAACCTTTTGCTTAGTTGAAGTGTTTGATGACTCACTTGGTATTTCTCTTAAGATAACCTGCCTTATGATTTGGTGGTTCCTGCGTAATCCTAGGGCAATTCGTAAAATTCCTAGCAAAATAATTAGATCAATAGGTATTCGTAGATACTTGCGCCAAACTTCGACAACTTGTAGCCAAAATGTTTGATCTTTCGTATGCTTTTGAACCTTGGTTTGGGGAATCTCCGGTAAAACTTGGGCCAATGCGTGTGTAGTAGCAAGTGATTTAATCTCTTCAATTTCCCTATTTAATTTCGGCTGACTATTATTGGGTTGCGCTGTTTTTTGTTCGGGCAGTTGTATGCTTCTGCTATTTTGCTCTGGAGGTTGAACTGGCTTTTCATCGAACCTGATCCATAAAACAAATTTTCCCGGACGCATTTCGCTACGTGTTGATTCACGAGGCTGTTCACTGGACGAATACCTCAATTCATAATTGAGCGAATGATGGAGACTAATAACTACATCTGGTCCTTCTTGACTAATTGATGCTCGATTTACTGGCGAATCAGGATCGCGATATATTACCCATTTGGACTCACTCCAATGTCGATTTTCTTTGCTTGTGAGGAACTCTGTGCAAAAGGTATTATTGACTTGGACTTTTAGGTATCCACGGTTTGGTGTATGCTCTTCATTGAAAATGAAAGGCTTGCTAAAAATCGCAACAAACTTTCCTCCCTTTTCATTTAAATCGATACCCTCAAGCTGATTACCCGTTGATTGACATTCGAGTGTGTGAACTGAACAGAATAGCAATGCAACGAACATGACCCAAAGAAAATATCTACTGAAAAGAAGGTTATATTTCCATCTCATTCCGATTGATTTAAGCTAAATCCACCAAACAGACCGCGTTATTTTTATCTTTAAAAGCTACTTTTTTGAGAACTTCGGTTGTCAAAAATTGGTTCCATCCAATATTGATTTGTACTTTTTCAAATACAGTGTCGAGGACCAATACATGCGGATTATCTGGCCACCGAGATTCAGCGAAATTTAGTAGTTGATCTAGATTTTTTTTAGCTAACAGTTGGTGTCGCTGGTATTTTTTCTGTTTTGACTTGATCTGTGGTAGCTGAAGATAATTTTGATAAGACCGAGAAGTGGAATCATTTATGTCTGTTTCTTCCAGAAATCTAATATTTTTAGCCAGAAGTTTCAATTCCTTGCCTATCTCTTCAATCCGAGATTGAATTTCATTGTATTTGATTCGGATTTTGGGATGTATACCGACAGATATACATGTCGGAACCCCTGCTGAAGAGCCAAGTCTTTGAATAACAATTTTTTCAGTTGCAGATGCGGTACCACCGATCATAATACCATCCGATAGAAGAATATTTCGCCCAGCGTGTAACGTAGCCCGCATAACATTATTTTGGATGATTATATCCCCACGACTAGAGACAACACTATTTTCTATAAAACCAGACTTTACTGAACCATTGACTTTGACCTCACTTCGATCGGTAACTCCCTGACCTACGACAAGATGTCGATCAGTTTCTATTTTGGCTCTCTGGATGATACCCGAAACTCTCAAATCGCCACCGACTTGAATTTCGGTTTTTTCGAGAACGTCCCCTTGAATGAATAGATTGCCGTCAATTTTAAATGGACTATCTCGCTGATTAAAGTCTCTTTCTATACGAGTCGTTTCTCGACGCACTTTTTCAAAACCAATAAGTAATAGTTTGTTTTAATCTGGCGGCTTTAGCGCATTCCGCAAACGCACAATAGCACTAGAATGAAGTTGAGAAACCCGACCAACAGTAATACCTAGAATCAAGCTAATCTCCTGCATAGTTGCTTCTTCATTATAGTATAAACTGACAACCAATTTTTCTTTTTCCGGTAGTTGATCAATGGATTCTGCTAAAATCTCTTTATTTTCTTGTAACTCAACTTGTTCTTGCACATCGACAGCGTAGGGATCCGCTAACCAGTCGTTTACTATTTCTTCATTTTCTTCGTCTGTCATTAAATCTTCAATTGTTAATATTGAAGTACAACCTACTTCGGCAAGTATCTCTTGTAATTGCTGCTGTGAGATACCAAGTTCTTCAGCAACCTCAAATTCTTCGGCTGCACGTCCGGTCCTTTGCCTGACAGTTTGATACGCTTTTTCTAATTGGCTTGCCTTGTCTCGAATTGATCGAGGCACCCAATCTAACGCTCTTATCTCATCCAGAATTGCTCCACGTATTCGGTGCCAAGCGTAGGTTTTGAAAATAGCCCCTTTTCCAGGTTGAAACTTTTCAATAGCGTCCAATAAACCCATTAGGCCAACACTAACTAGATCTTCAAAACCATAAGAAGACGATGCATAAATTTCTAAGCGGCGGGCAATTGTATTGACAATTGGTACGAAGCCGGTAATCAGTTTTTCACGCGCTTCTTCATTTCCACCAAATTTATATTCATTCCAGAGCTGGTCTAACTGATCCATCTTGAACTATTCCTAGACAAAATTTTCTTCATATATCTATGGATCTACGGGTTAATTTTCAATCCGACTTCGGTCAACATTATTTTGCAAATTACCACTTGGTGTATTATCGAGCCAATCATCTTTGTAGATAAATGAGAGTTCAGGCCGCATCGACTGCTCGATTAGCCATCCACCAATATAGCCTAATAAGCCGAAGACTAAAAAGCCAATTATCGCCCTAACAAAAATAGTGTCGAAGGTGTTTTTAGCCGAATAGCTAATGAGAATTGTAGTACAACTAGCCCAGACACTGAGTGCATGACCTACCTTTTTAGCAATCCAGTTTTTTGGTAGCATTTAATTACCCCTTTTTTCGCTAACCGGAAAGTTAGTCGGAATTATTGGTCAGTACCTGAGAAAAAAAATCCTGGGTATCCCGCTCAATTTTCCCCCTCGAGACCCGACGAAGGTGATAAAGCAATTTCTTTGCCAAATTCTGAAAACACTTTGCTCCTCGAGTATTGGGGTGTTCTAAGACAAAAGGTTTTTGACTACCTAAAAAAAGTGCATTTCTTATTTTAGCCTCGTATGGGATATAACCCATATAGTTAATACCGCGAATGCTGAGTTGGTACCGTTGACTAACTGTTTGTAACGTTTCATACACTTCTTGACCTTGCGCCATACTTCTAACCTTATTTACGACTAAGTAGATCGTCTGATTCAATTTCCGACGGGAAATCGTTTTGATTAAAGCATATGCGTCCGTATAAGCCATTGGGTCTGGTTCTGTAACAGCCAAAATCAAGTCAGCCGACAGAACAAAACTCAACACGTTATCCCCTATTCCAGCTGGTGTGTCAATAATCAGATAATCGATTAACTCTTCTAGTCGACCTAGCTCTTGAATTAAAATTTGTCTCATGCCAGCCGGTAAATCCGCTAATGCTTGAATTCCAGAACTACCAGGGATGATGGAAATGCCCAATGGACCTGGTAGTATGATGTCATCAATCCGTTTCTCGCCAGTTAAGACATGCCTCAAATTGTATTTAGGAGTCAAACGAAATAGTACGTCAATGTTAGCTAGACCGAGGTCGGCATCCAAGATACCAACACGGAAACCTAGCTGAGCCATAGATACAGCTAAATTAGCCGACATATTTGTCTTTCCTACACCACCTTTTCCTCCAGTAATAGCGATAGTTTTCAATCCGTTCAGTGAACTTTCAAGTGGTTGACTCTTGTTCTTATCCAGCTGCGCTTTTCGAGAGGTTGATATCGAACGAGCCGATTTTTGTGATTGTGCGACCGCAGACTTTTTTTTGGCTTCAATTAGTTGACGAAGTTGTGTGGCCTGATCATTTTTCAATTTCTGCCTCCTTCATCCTACCTAAGCTTTACTTTTACTCTTTTTTACTGCTTTTTTTGCTTTTTTTGCTTTTTTTGCTTTTTTTACTCGAGCTTGAAATCCACGTAACAGAAAGGTCGCCATACGATTATGACTTGCAATCTCGATATCACCAGCGACATCCTGCCCGGTGGTAAAAAAAGATATTGGCTTCTTGAAGCGTAAGCTACTGTTGAGGATAGGGCCAAGGCAATTGGCTTCATCCAACTTAGTAAACACTAGGCGATCAACTCCCAAAGAACCAAACCGACTGATCATACTTTGGATATCTTGGTTGCGAGTGGTCATGTTGATTAAAAGGTGTGTTTCATCTGGACAGGCTGAATTGAGAAATGACTCAATCGAACGAATACGTGGTTGGTCTAGTTGGCTTCGACCTGGTGTGTCGAGCAGTATCAAATCCGCTGAATTGTGCTGGGTAATTTTATCTTCCAATTCTTCAGGTTCATGTGCGACTTCCATTGGTAGAGATAAGATTTCGGCATATGTAGTCAACTGCTCAATAGCACCAATACGAAAGTCATCAGTGGTGATTAAAACTACCTTTTTACCTTTGAATTTATATTGGACAGCTAACTTAGCGATGGTAGTTGTTTTTCCAACACCCGTGGGGCCAACTAATGCTACCACCGTTGGTGACGTTTTAAACTGAATGCCACCAGAAGTCTTAACAATTTTTCTCAATAGAGCCGTTAGATGTTGGTGAATTGAGCGGCCTTTCTCGTCGTGAAAACAATCTTCCATCGCCTCAGCTAAATCATAAGCAAGAGTTTGATCGACATCGTGTTTGAGAAATTTTTGATATAATCCGGTGACTTCATCAGGTAAATCAGGGAT
>JACLAC010010802.1_pt1 | contig 59886 bp, 50 predicted proteins | sample 8027881 | NCBI WGS metagenome assembly JACLAC01 (sample SAMN15725517, study PRJNA655200) | protist metagenome | isolation source: fluorescence activated cell sorting (FACS) single amplified genomes of... | place: Spain: Blaines Bay Microbial Observatory, Mediterranean Sea | collected 2016-01-19
CTGAAGGTATCCGCATCGGCCAAAAGGAAGGCCGGCACGGAAAGGCCATCAAGGTTTGGGATAAGCGCGAGTTCAAGGATCTCGATTCTGACCGCGAAGTGGGAACCCGCAACATCAAAGTCGCCCTGCGCCGCTTGCGCCGTTTCGCGCGGGAGGGTGCAGCGGACGAGCTGGACATCGACGACACGATCAACAGCACAGCCCAAAACGCCGGTTTCCTTGACATCAAGCTGCGCCCCGAACGCCGAAACGCGGTAAAGCTGCTGATGTTCTTCGATATTGGCGGGTCGATGGACCCTTATATCCGGCAGGTTGAAGAGCTATTCAGTGCGGCGTCGTCCGAGTTCAAGAGCCTTGAATACTATTACTTTCACAATTGCCTGTATGAAACCGTCTGGAAGGATAACCGGCGGCGCCAGCAGTCGAGGCTGTCGACCTACCAGCTGCTGAACACCTATCCTTCCGACTATAAGGTGATATTCGTCGGTGATGCCACGATGTCTCCCTATGAAATCGCCTACGCTGGCGGCAGCGTGGAGCACTGGAACGAATAACCCGGTGCGCTGTGGATGCACCGCGTGTTGCAGACCTATGCCAACGCTGTATGGGTTAACCCCCAGGCGGAAGATACGTGGAAATGGCACCAATCCATTGAAATGGTTCATGAAATCATGGAAGGGCGCATGTTCCCTTTAACCCTTGGCGGCTTGACTGACGCGATGCGGAGCCTGACGTGATCTGAGAAGGGGGGAGGCGACTCAGTTCGACTTCTGAGCACCCGGTGCGCGCTTGCGTGTCACCAAAGTGATCCCCAAAAGAATGATCGCCAAACCGGCCAGATGGAACCACTTGATGCTCTCACCCAGCACCAGCCACGCCATCCCGCCGGCAAACACAGGCATCAGGTTAATGAACACGCCAGCCTGGTTCGACCCGATCAGTTGAACGCCCCGATTCCAGCAGTAAGCCGCCATTAATCCTGGTCCGATGGTTACAAACAGAACCGCCAAAACAACCCCTGTGCGCAACTCGGTCAATCCGTGCTGGCTGACATTGAACCAGAAGAACGGGGCAATAAAGGCCGCGCTGGCGGCGACAAGCACCCAGAGGAATCCCAGATCCGAAAGCCCCTCTGGGCGAATTCGCAAAAGGACGGTAAAGACGCCGTAGGCAAAGATGGCGCACAGCATCCAAAGCACGGATTCCGTCAGATCCAGTGCGAGCAAGTTCGCCGGTGCGCCTTCGCACGCCACCAGAACAGCCCCCAGAAAACAGACGGTGGTTCCAAGCGCCTGAGGGCCGTTAAGCTTATCCCGGAACAGCACGAAACCGGCTGCCACCACAACTGCAGGCATGGTCGCTTGCAGGACTGCGATTGTTGGGACTTGACCGGTGTAGAGGGAAAAGTAGACCAGGCTGACAAAGATGCCGTGCCCCAAGATACCGACGCCGGCAAGCTTCCACCAATGCTGAGCAATCAGCCGCAAGTCTTTCTTGATCGTCTCCTTACGTCCGACAAACCAACCCACCGCCATGAACACAGTCAATATGAGCGTCGCAGAGGCAAACCTGAAAAAGGCGAGTTGGAAAGGGCGTACGTCCAGTTGGTCTCCGGCAATCCGTCCGGTGATAAAATGGCCCGACCACAGCAGCACCGTGAGCACGCAAAGCAAGGGTCCGTTCGACCAAAGAAGACGGGCAATGTTGCTCATGGTAGCTTAGACTCCTAACTTAAGACAGCAAGCTGACACAGCTTTTATCGAACGCAAAGGAATCTGAGACTCATGGCGGACTCACTCGAGCTGTCTCTTGACGTTTTTGCTGATCCCATCTGCCCTTGGTGCTTCATCGGCAAGCGCAATCTTGAGAAGGCGGTGGAGACCTACGAAGGACCATCGGTGCGGTTAGAGGTGCAATGGCGTACCTTTATGCTCAATCCGGGCATGCCGCCTGAAGGCATGGACCGGAGAACCTATCTCGAAGCCAAATTCGGCGGCACCGACAACGCCGACGCAGCTTATGGCCGCATCCGTCAGGCTGGCCTAGCTGCCGGGCTTACGCTTGAATTCGACAAGATAAAGCGCACGCCCTCCACCCGCTCAGCCCACCGCGCAATGCGTCACGTTCAGAAAACCGAGGGGCAGGAACAAGCAGAAGCTTTCATGGAAGCTCTCTTTCAGGCCTATTTCACCCATGGCAGGGATATCGGGCAGGTAGAAGTTTTACTCGATGTTGCCACGCAGGTTCGCGTCAATCCGGACGTGCTCTGGGCCATGTTCGAAAGCGACGCCCATATCGAGGAAATCAACGCGGAAGATGTTCAAGCGCGTGAAATGGGGATGGGTGGGGTTCCTGGGTTCATTGTGAACCGCAAATACTTCCTCTCCGGCGCTCAGCCAGCAACAGCCTTCCATAAACTCTTCGACCTGATCATCGGCGATGCAGATGCCGAGCGGCGCGGTGGAGCTCAGCATGACGCGTATTGATCCCATCAGCGGTGCCGTTCTTCCTGAGGCGTCGCTGTATGAAATCGACTTCGACGCTGACTTTTGGACCGTCCATCAGTATTGGCTCGCCTGCGAAGACCCGGCCCGATTCCCGGGCGTAACCCCATTGCCGGCGAATATGACGCTTGAAGAGGTAAAACCTGATTCCAGTTTCGCCAAACAAATGTATTGGGACGTTGGTGGACCGTGGATCTGGGGTGACAGGCGCGCATATTCTGATCAACAATGGGTGAGTTATACGTCTTTGCCACAGTTTCGGCAGTTCAAACTTTTCCTCAAGAACGGTGATCTTGCGGGCTACGCCGAAACCAGTTTTAGTCCCGAGTCCCGGCAGGCGGAACTGGAGTACTTTGGGATGCTACCACACGCCATCGGCTCAAAGGCTGGTCCTGCCTTTCTCTCTCAAATCATTGCCAAATTATGGGATGGCAAGCCCAGACGGATCCGCATATCCACGTGTACTTTCGATCATCCCGGTGCTTTCAGGGTCTATAGCCGGTGTGGATTTGAACGGCTCTCGAGTCACGCGCAGACGGTCCCAAATGCGGTGGCTGCGCGCATAATATCGCCGCAAGAAATCCAAATTCGTAGAAACTTGTTAAGGTAGACGCATAGTGCGAAAAAGCGTTTGCTTGATGCAACGACGATCGTTAGCTCAATCCGTAAGCCCCACGCAGGGGCGTCAATATTGAACAAAAACTGGCGAAAAGCGATTTTAGGCAAGGTCCGGACCTACGATTTGGTGACGAGGATCATGCCTTCACTTTTGGTTTGGAGATAATTTAATGGTTAAGAATGCCGTGATTGCGGTCGCAGCCGCAGCCTTTCTCGCAGGATGTGCTGCTATTGATACCTCGGATTTGGAAACTTCAGGGTATGACGTGACTTCATCCGCAGCAGCCATTGAACAGGCCGAGGACTGCGCCTACCTGCACGACCAAACGCCGGTGGTCATCCGCGATAGTTCAGGCGACCCGGTCTTTGCGGGCTCTGCGGCATGTGAGGGAGCGCTTGCTGTTGCCGAGCAACGGGAGACGGTGACCTACACTGGATCCACCTACACTCAGACTCAGCCGGTTCAGGTTGCTAGCATTTCTGGTGATGTTGCATTTGACGTGGATAGTGCCGTCATAAAGGGCAGCTTCTACGCAACGCTCGACCGCATTGGCGCAGAAATTCAGACCCGAGCAAGCACGGCGCGCTATACCATTGTCGGACATACCGACTCTACAGCGTCCAATGAATACAATCAGGAACTCTCCGAACGCCGCGCTCGCGCGGTGGCGAGTTACTTGATTTCCAAGGGTGTAGCGTCTGCGCAGCTGTCGATTTTGGGACTGGGTGAAACCCGCCCCGTGGCGTCGAACAGCACCGAAGCAGGCAAGGCACAAAATCGCCGGGTGGAAATCTACCAGTCCTAACCCAGCGTTTCAGGGGCACGATCCGCGCACAGGGACGTGCCCTCAGGAAAAGCGGCGAAGCGCGTCTTCGGCCGCTTTTTTTATGCTCGCTTCGGAAAGGTCCGCCAAAGCAACTGTCTCGCCTTGGTCCCAACCGTAAGCCGAAGAAGAGCCTGCGTAAGCGGGGTCATAGTGATCGACCAGCAGCGCTTCCACCAAGCCTTCCCAATCCGAGCGTCGAGCAAAGCCGTCCACCGTCCGATCACCGCATGACCATGGCGATAAGTCAGTCGCTCTAGCCGTGACCGCACGTCCTCAGGGTGTTCGAACCAGGGTCGATAGTCGTTCACAGAATGCTGCACGCGCGCTGGCAGGGGGGCGTCCAGGCGAATGGAAGGGGCCTTGCGCATGGCCTCGTGCAGGGGTTTGGGCACAAACAGCTGTCCAATTTTGGGCGATTCTGATTCCACCCAGATTGGCTCCGCCGGGTCGAACTGGTGAAGCTGATCAATAATGCGGCTCTCGAAGCCCCGTGGTGATGGCTGGACCGTGCCGGGTGTGAGACCAAACATCGACCCCTTGTGGTTGGCCAAGCCCTCCAGATCCAGAACCTGTGCCCCGATCTCCGAAAGCGCATCAAGAAATCGCGTTTTCCCCGTCGCAGTCCGGCCGGCAACGACGCGGTATTGGAACTGCTGAGGTAGGGTGTTGATGCGCTCGATGACATCGCGGCGATAGTGCTTATAGCCGCCGATTAAGGTATGCGGTCGAAACCCGATTTCTGCCAGAACAAGGGCAAAGGATCCCGAGCGCTGACCGCCCCGCCAGCAGTACAGCAGCGGCCTAAATCCGCCGGGTTTATCGAGGAAGTATGCCTCAATGTGGGAGGCGATATTGCGCGAGATCAGCGCCGCGCCGACTTTCTTCGCCTCAAAGGCCGACACCTGTTTGTAGAGCGTACCAACCCGCGCGCGTTCTTCATCGCTCAAGGCGGGCAGGGAGATGGCGCCCGGTACATGATCATCGGCAAACTCAGCCGGGGAGCGAACATCAAGGACGGCATCGAAGTCGCCCATCCAATCGTCAATGCGGGTTACTCCCATGGATCAATGACCTCCAACCAGCCCGTATCCATAGCCGGCTCCCTGGACGTGAGACGCCCAATCCACGCGCTTTGGTCGTATCCGGCAGCGTGAAGTGCCGCCAGCACAGCCTCCACATCGGACTGGGCAACGGATACCACTAAGCCGCCTGATGTTTGTGGATCGTGCAGCAGGCCGCTGATTTCGGGTGAGGGCGCATTGCACAGCGCTTGTGCCGTAGCGCGCTGGTTGGCGTCGAGAATGGTCGGTCGGATACCGGCGCGGAACGCATCAAGCGCTCCGGGTAGCAGGGGGATCGCTTTCGCACTAACACATGCGCCCAAGCCGTCAGGCACTTCGGTTTGCAAATGCCCCAACAGACCAAAGCCGGTAACATCGGTCCGCAACCCTGTGGCATAGGGTTCAAGAATGCGGGCTGCCTGCGCGTTGTCCTGCTCGCAATGCTTGAGCGCGGTCTCTACCGCGTGCGGGTGCACCTTACCAAGCATGCGGCCTGCGAGGATGAGGCCCACGCCCAGCGGTTTTGTCAGGATCAGCGCGTCACCGACCCTTGCCCGGGTTGAGGCTGCGGGCGCCTTGTCGCCCACCACAGTTAGTGCGGCGGTCAATTCTGCGCCTTCAGCTGTATGTCCACCGATCACGGGCACACCGAGACTCACCAGTCCATTCTTGAGTTGTTCGAGATCGCGCCGGAGGATCGCAGGCTTGGCATAGGGCAAGGTCAGGGCAGACAGCATGCGCGGGTTCGTTGCCCCGGCGGCATACAGATCCGACAGCGCGTGTATTCCGGCAATTCGGGCAAACAGGTAAGGATCGTCAAAGGCGTCACGGATCAGATCCACCGACCCAACCTGCGCCTCCGACAGCGCCGCTACGTCACCAGAAACGGCAAGTTCTCCCATAGTATCCCGCAGTATTTCCGGGCCTACCTTACCCCCACATCCAGAGCAGCGCATGGTTTCGGGTTGAGCCTCCATAGCGGCCACCATCGCCGCGCCAAAGTGGTTGTAGCGGTCCATCCACAGGCGGTCGATATGATCTTTCCAACGAAAAAGAGCTCGACCGGGCGCGGACAGAACGAACGGCCCCCATATCGCACAGGCCGCTCCAGCGCCGTCGCCAATCAATTGCAGTCCCCGTTGCTGCATGGTCGTCGGAACAGGCGTAGCGTCCAGCGCAAGGCGACGAACATTGTCGGCAAGGCCTGGCCCCGCCCGTACGGCGAATACCCCGGCCTTTTCCCGTGGAAATGCGTCATAGTTCACACAATCCCCCGCGCCGAATATGGCCGGATGCGAGCGGGATTGCAGGGTGTTTCCAACCCGCATGAAACCACGCTCGTCGCACGACAGGCCACTGTCCTCAATCCAACGCGGCGCTTTGGAACCGGTCACGAGCAAAGTCAGATCAGCCGGGATCAAGGCCTGAGTGCGGGGCCCATCTGCTGTGATTTCAGTCACTCGCTGGCCCAGATGCAGACTAACCCCGCGCTGCTCCATCCGTTTCTGCGCCCACCGTCCTGCGCCAGGTGGTAACTTGGAAAGCAATGATGGGTGATGATCGATCAGGTGTAGCATCGCGCGCTGGTCCAAGCGCGCAGATAGGGCTAGCGCGAGCTCAACGCCGCCCGCACCGCCGCCAACAATAGCTATTGACCTCGCGCGGGTCTCAGCCTGCCAATCGGCAAAGTGCCGGGCGAAACCTTCAATCGGCTTAACTGGCGTTGCATGTTCCGCCGCACCGGGGATAGCCGCAAGATCGGGTGTGGAGCCAACGTTGATCGAGGCCGTATCAAAACCCAGGGCAGGGCGCTCCCGAAGTGCAAAGGTCTGCGCTACAGGGTCCAGCCCTTCGATCTCCCCCATAATGAACCGGTGACCGCCGAGGACACACAGCCGGTCTAGATTGACTGTAATTTCGTCCAGATCGTACTGACCCGCTACATAGCCGGGCACCATGCCAGAATAGATCGCGGTGCGAGAGCGACTGATCAGCGTGACGCGTAAACCAGGAACGGGTTTCATCGCCAGGGCGCGCAGTACCTCAACGTGGGCGTGCCCCCCACCGGCAAGAACGAGATCGTGGCGAATGGGAGCCAAAGGCGTCATGGCGCTGATTTACTTCGGCTCAAACTGGCTGTTGGGATCTTTAGCACTCCACCGGAACAACGGCGGCAAAAAGAAAGCCCAAAGGATGCCAGCGATCAGATAGAACGGTGTCTTCGCCAGAACAGGCCACCCGTCCGGTATCAGTGACAAAGCAGCCATCGCCGCCCAGATGTAGACAGGAAGGCCAATCAGGATGACCAGAATAAGTATGATTGTTCGCCAGCGCATAGGAGTGAGATAGCCTTGAGTGAGGCCGGTGCCAAGTTGCCTTATGATAAAGCTGCCATCGCATCTTGGTGTGCGGCGCGTGGAATTGACGTGATTGTAGGTGATCACCTCGGTGATGGCGCGCTGAATCTACACTGGCTGGTGCACCGTGAGGACAGCGGCGAGGCCCTGGTTTTTCGCCAGCGAGCGCCCGGTCACTGGTTCCGGCGTGGCTTTGTCGGCGAAGCGCTGGCTCAGACTATGGCGCGACAGGCGGGCGTGCTGGCGCCTGAAGTGCTGCACGCAGACCGGCAGGCGATGCTCATGGCCTACAGCAGCGGAACCGCTGACCGCGAAATCGTTATTGCACAAGCCGCTTTATCGGTTGAGCTGATTGGGGACATCACCACGCAGTTGCGCATTTTGCGGCACAAAACCGGCTTTGTCTTTCAGGGAGAGGATCGGGAAAGTTGGTTAGAGATGGCAATCAGCGACTACTGTTTGGCTCGCACAGACTGGTTCGAGAAACTGGAACAGCCCGCGCGGGCACGCAAAATCATGGCCCAGGTCGCAACGCTCGGGTTTGAGGGCTTGTGCCTGTCGCATGGGGATTTTCGCACGGGCAACCTGCAGGTGAATGACGGTCGGTTGAGTGCGCTTTTGGACTGGGAGTTCGCCGGCTATCGGCCCTTGGAGGCGGATGTTGGGTGGATGCTATCCTCGCCCTGGCGATACTCGCGCCCCGATTTGCCAGCCAGCGGACTGATGGAGCGCCGCACGTTACTCGACGCCATCGGACAAGACGATAGCCCCCGGCTCAGAGGCTGGGAGGCGCTCGCTCTGGTGCGCTGGGCGGTGATTGCACGGTTACAGGACAGCCGGCAGGGCCTGCCGCCAGGATCAAACGCCGACGAAACAGCTCTGCTCGAAGAAGCAGCGGCTTTGGTCGCGTGACGGCAAGGTCTTAGGACGAGGATCCTTCGTCAGACGGCTCTTCGGCTTGCGCCAGGTAGCGCCCCATTGGCAAGAGTGCGACCAGTGAGAGCACCATGACCCCCACGACGACGAACAGTTTATACTGGCCGTAGGGAACGAGCATTTCTTCTGGTGGGATATCCATTCCGCGCACGAAGTAGCGCAGGCCTTCATTGGCTGCGGCACCGATCAGAAAAATGACGATGTACCGCCACGCCATGCTGTTCCAAACGGCATCGGGCAGCTCAGTGGGCATGCGCTCACCCATCAGCAACTTGAACAGGTTGCGCCCAGAGAGCAGGAAGCCCGCAAAAACTGCGGCTAGGCCCAGCCACATGATCGTCGGCTTGACCATCACAAAGTTCGGGTTCCCCGTGACCAGCGACAACACACCCATGGGGATCAGAACCAGCGCAGAGACCAGCGGCAGCCAGGGCACCTTGCGCTCAGCCATCCACAGCCACGTCACAGAAATGGTTGTCATGACCAGCAGCGCCATTAGTGCGATCGCCTGTCCATTCCCAAAATCTGTCTCGACGCCTTTGAGCAAGCGGCCCAGGACAACCCAGATGATAATAGGGCCAAGCTCAAGCGCGAATTTCAGAAGTGGGTTCATCATTGGGTGGCCTTCAGTGAGCGGTAATGTTAATGCCTCGACGCCGCATAATTACGGCCTGCAACTGTAGGGATCAAGGCTAATGCAGACAGTAACCAGACGGATACAGGGTTGCGACGGAATTTCGCTTCATCTCACCCACTGGGCACCGGACGATATATTGGATGCCAAGGGCGTTATTCAACTGTTGCATGGTCAGGGTGAATACGCTGCGCGCTACACACACGTGGCGCAATACCTCACCGACCGGGGTTTCATCGTGTACGCACCAGACCTACGCGGGCACGGACATTTAGCGTTCAATCCACCAGAAGATGCTCGCGAAGAGCACGCCATTCCCGGCCACATGGCCGATGAGGATGGCTGGTCCAAGTGTGTCGCTGATTTTGGCATCCTGCGAGATATCATTCGCTCCGAGCAGCCAATGCTACCCTTTTTTCTGATAGGCCATTCGCTGGGTTCCCTGATGGCGCAGGATCTGCTGATGCAGGACAGTACGCGCTGGGACGGCGCTGTTTTGCTCGGCTCGACCGGTGGCCCGGTCACGCTGACCCACCGGGTAATAGAGCTGGTCGTACGCTTACAGCTTATGGTTAAGGGCAAGCGCGGGCAGGCGACCTGGACCGACCGCTTGGTCATGCAGGCCTTCGCCAAGGACATCGGCATGAAGGAATTTCGTTCTGAGTGGCTCAGTCATGACCCTGAGGTGATTCAGGCTGCTGAGAACGATCCCATGATGAATTTCTGTACCTCCGCTCAGCATTGGTTGGATCTCGGCAATGCCTTAAAAATACGGGCGCGGCCGGAAAACATTTCGCGCATCCGGCCTGATATACCGATCTGGATCGCCTCTGGCGGAAACTGCCCGATGGGGGAGAAAGGTCGGGCGGTTGAAGCTTTGGCGCAAAGCTTTCGCACCGCGGGCCTTAGGGATGTCTCGATGAAGCTCTATGAGGGCATGAATCATGAGCTGCATAACGAATTGTGCCGTGATGCCTTTCTGGCAGATTTGCACGAATGGCTGGATGCCCAGTGTCCTCACTAAGCCCGTATAACGACGGCTGGGCAGGAATGCGGTTCGGCGTTGTTGGCAAAAGGCGGTTTTACGCCTATCCTCTCCTTGATTCCAGTTGACCTACTTTACAGTGAGAACCGATGGCCCGCGTCACCGTAGAAGATTGCATCGAAGAAATCCCTAATCGCTTTGAGCTGGTTATCCTAGCCGCACAGCGTGCCCGCCAGCTTGCCGGCGGCATTACCCCGGAAGTTACCCGGGACAATGACAAGAACTCCGTGATCGCTCTGCGCGAGCTGGCTGGCCAGCGCGTGGATCAGGATGAATTGCGCGAAGCCTATGTCCGCACGCTGCAGCGCTACGTTGAAGTTGAGGAACTGACTGAGCTTCCCGACTTCTCTGCGCAGCGCCGGCAGCAGCAGCCAACAAATCCGATGCTCCAGGACTTTTCGCCCTTTGGCGGTCGTCCGGCGTCTTCCCCCGTCCTTGACGGCGGCATGCGTTTTGAGAACGTGGTGATAGAGGAGGACTAGCCGCTACTGTGCCTGTCCCCCTTGCTGAATTCGGCGAAACGCCGCAATGCCTGGGTCCATCGACCCGGGCGCAGCTGCTAAACCGGGTGCAATTAGCCCACCCGGATTACGATACTTCGGTCGTTGCGGCCGCCTACGACTACGCAGAGACGATGCACGCCCCACAGCTGCGTGCCTCCGGTGATCCCTATTTCATACATCCGGTCCGCGTTGCACTCTATCTGGCAGAAAAGAAGCTCGACCCGGCGACGATCGCCACCGCCTTGCTCCACGACGTGGTTGAAGACACCGATGCCTCTAACAAGGACATCTGCAAGATGTTCGGCTCTACCGTGGGTGAGCTGGTCGAAGGGGTTACCAAGCTCACGCACCTCGAAGTTACCAGCAACGAAGTCAAGCAGGCCGAGAATTTCCGTAAGCTGCTTCTGGCACTGTCGCGCGATATCCGCGTGCTGCTGGTCAAACTCTCCGACCGCCTCGACAACATGCGCACCCTGCATTTCATCAACAAAGCGGAAAAGCGTGCGCGGATTGCCACTGAAACGCTTGAGATCTACGCGCCTTTGGCCAGCCGCATCGGAATGGTGGATTTGCGCGAGGAACTGGAAGACCTTGCCTTTTCCCACATGATGCCCGAAGCGCGGCAGTCGATCCTGCAGCGAACCGAGTTTCTGAGGGAGCAGGGCGACGCACTAACCGTGGATATCATCCGTCAATTGCGCGAAGATATCACCGACGTTGGCGTCAAGACCGTTGAAATCAATGGTCGGATCAAAACGCCTTATTCGATCTGGAAGAAGATGCAGACCAAAGACCTCGATCTCGGACAGCTCTCCGATATCGTTGCGTTTCGCATCATCGTACCATGCTTGGGAGATTGCTACGCGGCTTTGGGGGCCTTGCACGCCAAGTACTCCCATCGCATGGGCCGCTACAAGGATTACATCTCTACACCAAAGCCCAATGGTTACCGCTCGATCCACACGGTCGTCATCGGCCCGGAAAACCAGTCGATCGAGGTGCAGATCCGCGATCAGGATATGCACCACCGCGCCGAACTCGGTGTTGCAGCGCACTGGGCTTACAAGGATGGGACCGTGTCCGCCGATCTGGCGACTGGCGATAATTACAACTGGGTAAAACAGCTTATTGACCTGCTGGAGCAGTCTGAAGACACGCAGGAATTCCTCGACAACACCAAAATAGACCTGTTCCAAAATCAGGTTTTCTGTTTTACCCCGCGCGGACATTTAATCTCCCTGTCTGCGGACGCAACGGTCGTCGATTTTGCTTATGCCGTCCACTCGGACGTCGGCAATACCTGCGTTGGCGCTCGGATCAATGGCAAGATCCGGCCATTGCACACGGTTCTGCGAAATGGCGACCAGGTCGATATCCTACGTTCCAAGAACGCGGCGCCCAATCCTGAATGGTTGAACATTGTGGTGTCCGCCAAGGCACGCGCATCGATCCGCCGCTATATACGCAACGCTGAACGCGACCAGCATGTCGCGCTGGGCCGCCAGATCCTGGCGCGGGCCTACCGGATGAACGAAGTCGAAGCTAAGGAAAAGGCGCTCGATGACATCGCCTCGAAATGGCGATTAGAGGGCGGTGAAGACGTTCTTGCTCAAGTTGGCGCGGGCCTTATCCCCGCAGGCGACGTCGTGCGCACCCTTTTTCCCGGTATCGCACGTGAAAACAGCGCCCGGACAAAAGAGCAGCGGATACTCGACCGGCTTAAGGCTGGCGAGACCGTCGAACGCGGCCAAGCCGATCCTTCAAAGGTAGAGCTCAAAGGCCTGATAAAGGGCATGGCGGTACACTTTGCCCGATGCTGCCACCCTTTGCCAGGGGAGCGAATTGTTGGGATCGTGGCGACCGGTAAGGGCATCACTATTCACACCATCGACTGCGATAATCTAGTGAATTTCTACGATCAGCCAGAACGCTGGCTGGAAGTGGGTTGGGAAACGAGCTCGGAAACACCGCATGTTGGCCGTTTGCGGGTGATTCTAAGCAACGAGCCAGGCGCTCTGGGCACCTTGACCACGCTGATTGGCCGTACCGGCGGCAATATTCTGAATTTCAAATTCCTCAATCGCCAGCCAGACTTTTTCGAGATACTGGTGGACGTCGAAGTCGGTGATCTGCGCGAGCTCAACGTCATCATCGCCACCCTTCGTTCCGCACCGTCGATTGAGAGCATCGAACGCCAGCGAGGGTGAGGCTTGCCTCAACCAAGCCAGCCTCAAACAGTTTTCACCATACCCCGCAAAAACAGGGGTGCGTCTGCGAAGGGCACGCTGGACCAGACGCACCAATGCACCGGCACCCCGCAGTTATGAAAGCGTGCCTATTCAGCCCAGCTTGGCAGGGCAAGACCGTTTTGGTGGCCGCATTTCCCGGAGGTGTCACCAGAAACGGTGTATTCCAACTGCGAGTAATGGTCACAGAAATCAGTGGAAACCGGGCGCTTCCAGCCAGAGAAATCGCGGTCAAGGGGCGAGGCCGCGTTTCGCGCCATGCGAGACTTGTACAGAGCTACGTAGCCTGATGGATACCAGCAAGGATGATTATCGATTGCGTGGGCTGTAAAGCACCAACCTCTTGCCGACCACCAGCTTGTTTTCAAATCACCGTCTTCGTCGCGGATCTCGATCAACTCGCCGCCCAGTATACCGCGCCGATGGGTGTTGATCACCGTCAGTGTGGAAGCAGCGTCTCGAAAGCTCATGACCTCCTCAGCGGTAGGCACGTGAGGGTGGGCGTTAACGGTGCTTGCACCAAAGAGCGCGACCATTGCCGCGAGACCCCAATATTTAAGACCTGTCACTGTTAATTCTCCCTTGGTCTAGTATCCGCAACGGCCGGATGTATCTTCAGAAATCTTAGCTTCCAATGCGGAGTAGTGGTCACAGAAGTCTGTTGACGCTCCAGTGGCTGAACCACCCGCGCGGGTTGATGGACTTCTGGAGTAGGAAGCGTTCACCAGTTTAGCGCCCGCAAACCCGGCCATCCGCGCACTGCTCCAGCACGCATTAGCGGCGTAGGCTTTTGCCGTAAAGCACCAGCCGCGGCTAGACCACCAACCGGCAACCGCCGCGCCGGATTCACCACGGATTTCGATGAGTTCCAGGCCAAACAAGCCGCGTTGATGCGTGTTCCACAGGGAATAGGTTGCGCCACCGTTGTCAAACGACATGACTTCCTCAGCATCGAGCTGAATCAGTTTCGGCGCAGTCATTACAGGCGCGTTTCCGTGGTTATGGGGATGAGCGCCCGCTGGGACAATGAAGGGAATGCACAATGCAAGCGCACCGAGTACGGAAGGGAAAATCTTCATGAGAGCCTCACGATCTATGTATTCACCCTACTTACACCAATGTAAGCAGACGTTATACCTCGTCGGGCGTTAATCAACGAAATGCCTTATTCCCACCACCTTAATAGCCGCAGGCCCCGGACGTATCGCGCGAAAGGATGGCCTCAAGCTTGGTGTAGTGATCACAAGGATCTGTAGAACGCTTTCTTCCTGGGCTAGAAATCACCCGATGCGTCCGCGAAAGCTCTTGCTCAAACCGCTCGTGATACCCGGCGCTGGACCAACAAGACTGAGCCAAAAACGCGCCGCGCGTGAAACACTGACCGCGCGAGGTCCACCAACTTGACTGTTCTACACCGCGTTCGTTCACCACCTTGACCAAGATCATCCCGAAGAGCCCCGTGGTATGGGTATTGATGACCGACAGCAGTTCACCTTCATAATGAAACTTCGTCACCAGTTCCGGCCCAAAGGCCACTGCGGCACCTGTTCCCTGAATGAGGATGCGGGGTGTCGGTGTAAACGTTGGCTGATTTACCTTGATGACGCGAGGCGCAGCCGGAACCACTGAGATAATTCGACGGGGCGGTACCTGGATGATGGGCAAGGGGGCGTGTTGATAGATTGGCATGCGGTAAGTCGCGGGAACGGCGACGACGACGCGGCGAGCAGCAGGCTGCAGGACCGGCTGCGCCGCTTGGACTTGCCTGACAAAGGGCCGCGAGGTTGGGATCAACACTGGCTCATGATCCGGTGCGGAAACATGGTGGCTGATGGGCCGACCATGGTTGACGCGTATGCAAGGCCCTTCGGTCTGCACCCCAAGAATGGCGGGCAAGGTGGCTTCGGGGCAATCGTTATGGGATGCAATAACCGCGCTGCCCGTTATTGTCGTCCCATCACCAGTATGGGAATGCGGAATGAGACCATCCGGACCATAAGCTGGTGGGTGAGCAATGGCCTGGATAGACAAAAAACCGTTCAAAACCAGCGCGCTAACGCCAAATATTAGAGCCTTCATGGGGGTCTCGCACTCAATATATTCTGCGACTAAAGGTGGCAACCTTCGTCCTAAATATGAATGCACCTGCATTTTTGATGCCAATTAGAGCGCGGACCACTCAAACATTTGGGATAGCGCAATCTTTGAATGCCTAAATATTAGGCGTTAGTTCAAAAATGGACTGGAAATGCGCACAAAACGTGCTAATCGCCCCAATTAGTAATGCCGTCGTCTCGATTTTGCTTAAGGATACAGCACTTCAGGCGGCCCATCTTTTGGAATGTAGTCTGTAAAGGTGCTGATTTATGTCTTCAGCTGATATTGCGTGGTTGCTCACTGCCACTGCGCTGGTTTTGTTCATGACTCTGCCGGGTCTAGCTCTGTTCTATGGGGGCCTCGTTCGGGCCCGGAACGTCCTCTCTGTTCTCATGCATTGTTTTATGCTTGCTGCGGTCATGTCCGTAGCCTGGGTGGTGTTGGGCTACAGCCTGGCGTTTAGCGGGTCAGGTCAATTCATTGGCAATTTAGCAAACATTTTTATGCTGGCCACACCGCGTGGTGAGGATCAGTTGTTTGCGCTGTTCCAGATGACGTTTGCCATCATCACACCTGCACTGATAATCGGCGCCTTCGTTGAGCGTGTGAAGTTTGGGTTTGTGGTGCTGTTTTCGCTGCTGTGGATGCTGCTGTGCTACGCGCCTGTGGCTCACTGGGTCTGGGGCGGAGGTTTCCTTTCCACTGACAGCAGTATTGGCTTTTTCGCAGGAATGGGCGTCCAGGATCTCGCCGGTGGTGTCGTCGTGCACACCACCGCGGGCGTTGCAGCGCTTGTGCTCGCCATTATGATCGGGAAACGTCCCGGCTTCCCAAAGTCCGTACAACCTCCTCACCAACCGGTGTTGGTCATGATCGGCGCTTCAATGCTCTGGGTTGGCTGGTTCGGCTTTAATGGCGGGTCGCCCTTTGCGGCGAGCGGTGACGCTGTCGCTGCTGCGTTTGTGACCCACATATCTGCGGCAACCGCATGCTGTACCTGGATGATTTGGGAACGGATGCGTTTTGGTAAGGCGTCTTTGATTGGTATCGCGACTGGCATGGTTGCCGGCCTGGCCTCGATCACGCCGGCGGCGGGTCATGTCGGGCCTATGGGCGCCCTGATCATCGGTGGTGCCGCTGGCATCCTGTGTCAGGAAATGATCAACGTGGTGAAGCAAAACTTTCGCGTAGATGACAGCCTGGACGTCTTTGCCGTACACGGTATCGGCGGTATCTGGGGAACGCTTGCACTGCCATTCCTAGCTGCTGCCAGTCTGGGCGGCGCTGGTTTGGGTGGTGGCGTGTCGGCCATGTCGCAGTTCGTCGTGCAGTTCGCCGGTGTCATCGTGGTCGCGGTCTTTACCATAGTCGCAACGGTCGTCATTGCCTTGGTCTGCCGTGCCCTCGTCGGAATGAGAACCGATGCCGAGACCGAGCTGGAAGGCTTGGACCTCACCGCGCACGGCGAGCGGGCTTACGACTTGTCTTGAGCCAAAGCTGAACATGCCCTGAGGCAAAAAAAGGCCCGCTCACGGTTTCGTGGCGGGCTTTTTTAAATGCGCGTTCAAGGTACGGGGCAGGGGTATGACCTTAAGCCAGAATGGCGGCAACGGCGGCATCGCAATGTATTGCTGAGGTATCAAAACAGGGAAGATCGATCATCGATTGATTGATTAACAACCCCACCTCAGTACAGCCAAAAATCACACCATCGATGCTGTGCTCACGCTGATAATAGCGGATGACGTTCAGGTACGTTTCGCGGCTAGACGCCTTGAGCTCGCCCTGGACCAGTTCGTTATAGATGATGCCGTGAATCGAACTGCGATGGGGCTCGTCCGGAACGATAACCCGACAGCTTGCGCCTTCCTCGACCCGCAGGCGATAGAAGTCCTTTTCCATTGTGAAACGCGTGGCAAGCAACAGGGGTTTTTTGACACCAGCCCCCCGGATCGCACCGGCGGTGGCATCAGCGATGTGGATTAGCGGCAAATCAGCGGCTTCTTGAACGGCGTCGGCCATCAAGTGCATGGTATTGGTGGCAATCACCAGCGCCTCAGCACCGCCCGCTTTCAGAGCCCGCGCCGCCTCGCACATGAGCTCGGTCAGCTCGTCCCATTCACCTTCAGCTTGCAAGCGCGCAAGCGGGGCGAAGTCCATGTTCCATAGCAGCAAAGGCGCCGAATTCATCGGACCCACCGCAGCTTTCACTTGTTCGTTCAGGTAGCGAAAATAAACGGCGGTGCTTTCCCAGCTCATTCCACCGATTATACCCAGTCGTTTCATCTTGCTCTCCGGGAAGAAACACGCATTCTGGGGGCGAACCTACGCGGGAGTTTAGTAGATGGAAACAGGCGACCCTGGCAGAGCAGGCTTTGACGCAATACGGCTTGACCGGCTGAAACCCTGGATGCAGCGCTACATCGACGCGGGCAAGATCCCCTTTGGCCATGTCGTTGTTTGCCGGGACGGGCAGCAGGTGTTTTCTCACCACGCAGGGCTCGCCGATATCGAGACTGGCCGCGCCTATGGTGACGAGTCTCTGGTTAGACTCTATTCCATGACCAAGCCCATCACAGCGGTTGCCTACATGCAGCTTGAGGAACAAGGGCTTGTTCACCTAGATGATCCTTTGGAAAAATGGCTCCCGGAGTTTGCCGATACGCCTGTATTCGATCGCGTCGCCCCCCGGATCAATTCCAGACGCCCACGCCAACGCTCGATCCAAATCCACGACTTGCTCAAGCATACCTCCGGGCTAACCTATGGACTGTTCGCCGGTCATCCGGTCGCTGGGGAGTATCTGCGCCAAAAAACGGACTTTAACCCGCAAGATGGTCCACTATCAGAGGTTTGTGCCCGCCTGGCGGGGATCCCGCTGGCACATGATCCGGGCGAGCAGTGGACCTATAGCGTGTCTCTGGACGTATTGGGCCGCGTGATCGAGGTGGTTTCGGGTCAGCCGCTGGATCAATATTTCCGCGAAAACATCTTAGAGCCACTGGAGATGCACGACACCTTCTTCGAGGTCCCGCCGGAGAAGAAGGACCGACTCACCGCGCTCTACATGAAAACCGACGATGAGAAACTCAAGCTGGTTGAAACGGGTGAAGAATCCCTGTGGGCCGACCCTGCCAAGCCGGTGACCTGCTTTTCGGGCGGCGGTGGTCTGGTCGGGTCCATGGCGGACTACTGCAAATTTGTTGAGATGCTGCGTGGTCAGGGGCAGGGCGCGAACGGCGCTCAAATTCTTGGCGCGCGCACCGTTCAACTCATGGCGAGTAACCATCTTCCAGGCGATATAGCTTCCATGGGCGTGGAGAGCTTTGCCGAAGTGAGTTTCCATGGGGTCGGCTTTGGTTTGGGCATGTACAGCATCCTTGATCCGGCTAAAACCGGGATGATCTGTACACCTGGCGAATTCGGTTGGGGTGGTCTGGCTTCGACGGTCTTTTGGGTTGACCCGGTGGAAGGCGTGACAACAGTGTTTCTCACGCAACAGATTCCGTCTAGCGGCTACCCTTTACGCCGAGAATTGCGCGCGCTGGTCTATGGAGCCTTGGCGCAAAGCCGATCATGAGTGTAAAAATAGAGACAAACAGAATTATGCGCTGCGGGGAGAGAGCATACCATGAGTAAAACCGTTGAATTCTACTTCGATTTTGGGAGCCCCGCGACGTTTCTGGCGTACACGCAAATCTCCAAGATCGCAGAGCGAACCGGCGCTGAACTGATCTGGAAACCGATGCTGCTGGGTGGGGTATTCAAGGCGACGGGAAACTCAAGCCCTGTTCTGATCCCTGCCAAGGCCAAATGGATGAACCGGGACCTTGCGCGCTGGGCCAAGCGCTACGGGACCAAGATTGGCTTCCCGGCAGGCTTTCCGCTTAACACCCTGCCGCTGATGCGTGGTGCCGTGGGCTATAAGCGGGAAGGCGAAGATGTTTTTCTGCGCTACGTGGACATGATCTTCAAAGCTATTTGGCAAAACGAAGTCGATGTGCGCGATCAGGACCGCTTTGCTGCGCTGCTCAATGAGAATGGTTTTGACCCCGGCGAATTTCTCGTGATGATCTCGGATCAGGAAGTCAAAGACGACCTGATGAAGCGCACGCAAGAAGCCATCGAAAAAGGCCTCTTTGGCGCGCCATCGTTCATAATCGACGACGTTTTGCACTTTGGTCAGGATCGGCTGGATTGGGTCGAGAGCGCGCTGTCTGATTAGTTCGCCTTCGCGGGGGGGAGTCGCCCCAGAATAAGCTTGCTCAACCCCAATCCTTTCGCCCAAGATATGACTTGTGAATGAAAGGGTTCCGAGTTGTGTTGAGCCGTGAAGGACGCCAAGGACTGACGCTGATCAGTCCGCCATTGTTGTACGCGTTGCTAATGCTTGCAGCACCGCTGGCTATGGTCGTGACCTTCAGCTTCTGGAGCCAGAATTACCTCGACCTCGACACCACAATCACCTTGAAGAATTATCGCGACGCGTGGACCAAGCCCATTTATCGGGTCCTGATCATGCGGTCGTTGAATATCTCAATCATGGTGACAATTGTTACCGTGCTGCTAGCCTTTCCCATGGCCTACTTCCTCTCTTTCCGGGTCAAAAGGCATAAGGCGCTATGGCTGTTTTTGATCACCATTCCGTTTTGGACAAGCTATCTGCTGCGGGTGTTCCTGTGGAAGGTCATCCTTGGCTACAACGGGGTTTTGAACTCAGCGCTAATGGGACTTGGGATTATCGATGAGCCGATGACGTTCATCCTCTATAACGTCAACGCTGTTGTTATCACGCTGGCCCATGCCTGGGCTCCCTTTGCTATTTTGCCGATCTTTGTGGCGCTGGAGCGAATTGACAGGTCGTTGCTTGAAGCGGCTGAAGACTTGGGCGACGGCCCGGTCCGGCGCTTTTTCCGCGTGACTTTGCCGCTCGCCATGCCCGGTGTGATGGCCGCGACACTGATCGTTCTGATACCCACCGTCGGCGACTTTATCACGCCCAAACTCGTAGGCGGACGAGAGGGCCTGATGATCTCCAACATGATCCAGATCCAGTTTGGTAAGGCGAACAACGCACCGCTGGGGGCCGCACTGGCGATCACTTCAATGGTGATTGTCGCCTCGATCAGCCTGGTGATTTACATGGCCGGACGATGGTTCCGGGGGAGGACACCATGAGGTTCATGCGGATTTTCTCTCGGAATTGGTTGCTGATATACGCGTCGCTCTACGTGTTCTTTCTCTATGCGCCCGTCGTGCTGCTGCCGCTGTTCGCCTTTAACGCCTCTTCGATCATCGCCTTCCCGCTCACTGGCTTTACCACCGAGTGGTTCAGCGTGCTGTTGGAGACCAAGGCTCTGCACCGGGCGGTACAGAACAGCCTGGTGGTCGGACTGATCACAGCCGTTATCAGCACCATTCTCGGCACCTGCGCCGCGCGCGCAATGATACGTTTCGGGTTTCCGTTCAAGCGGGGCATCGTCGGCTTCATCATGCTACCGCTGGTGCTGCCAGAGATCATCGTGGCGGTCGCGCTGCTGGTATTGCTGATGCAATTGGGCTTTCCGCTTTCGATCTGGTCGGTGATCGGGGGGCACGTGTTGATTTGCGTCCCGTTCTCCGTGGCCATTCTCAGTTCAGCCTTTCAGGGCCTAGACAGGAACCTGGAAGAAGCGTCAATGGATCTGGGCGAAACCGGCTGGGGGACATTTTGGCGGATCATTTTCCCCCTTATTCTGCCGGGCGTGATCTCCAGTCTGCTGATAACTTTCACCATTTCCCTCGATGAGTTCATCATCGCCTTTTTCCTTACAGGCACAGAAGTAACGTTGCCGGTTTACATTTGGAGTCAGCTGCGCTTCCCGGCAAAGCTACCCTCGGTAATGGCGCTAGGGACAATCCTGCTGGCGATGTCGGTGCTGCTGCTTATTCTCGGTGAGTGGTTCCGCCGCCGCTCCGCCAAACGCCAGGGCCTCGACGCCTCATCGACAAGAGGGTTCATGCAATGACCGAACAATCCATCATCGACATTCGCGGCGTTCACAAGTCTTTCGGCAGGGTCGAAGCGCTCAAAGGAATTGATCTGACCATCCGCGAGGGTGAGTTCTTTTCGCTCTTGGGGCCGTCGGGCTGCGGGAAAACCACGTTGCTGCGGATGATTGCTGGATTTGATGAACCCACCTCAGGCGTGGTGATGATCGGTGGCCAGTCGATGGCCGGCATTCCAGCCAACAAGCGCCCCACCAACATGGTCTTCCAAAGTTACGCAATTTTCCCGCACCTTAGCGTTAGCGACAACGTCGGTTACGGGCTCGCAAAGAAGAAAATGAGCCGGGCGGAAAAGGCTGAGGAAGTCAACAACGCGCTCGCCATGGTTGACCTCGAGGGCTACGGCGAACGCAGTGCGCATGAACTCTCCGGCGGCCAGCGCCAGCGGGTAGCGCTGGCTCGGGCGTTGGTCATGAAACCACGTGTGGTCCTGCTCGATGAGCCGCTTTCGGCGCTCGACAAGAAGCTGCGGGAGCAGATGCAGGTCGAACTGCGCGCGTTACAGCAATCTGTTGGCATCACGTTCATTCTGGTCACCCATGATCAGGAAGAGGCCCTGATCATGTCCGACCGGATCGCGGTCCTGTTCGAAGGCGAGATCGCGCAACTGGACTCGCCTCAACGGTTGTATCGTCAGCCAATCAATCAGCGTGTGGCGTCCTTCATCGGCGTCATGAACTTCCTCGAAGCCACAGCCGAAGCCTCTTCCGGTGGAGATGTGAGCCTGACCATCCCAGCTTTGGGCTCGATATCGATGCACGCTGCACAAGTGCCTGAAGGGACGGACGTGGCAGCGATTGCGCAAATCGGGATGCGACCGGAAATGCTGACGATCCTGTTTGACGAGACTGACAAGGCCGCCTGCGAAAGCACGGGGGAAGTGGTTGGCACGTCCTACTATGGCGATATGACCTATTACAGCGTGAAGCTTTCTAAGGCAGAACAGCCCGTAACAGTCTCAATGCGAAACACGGCTGGCCGGTCCATTGTACCGCCGGGCACCGCGGTTCGTCTGGGATGGGGTGCAGACTCCATTGTGCTGTTTCCGAGCTGATCCACTGGACGACTAAACCATGGCACAAACACCTTTATTCAACGATCTTCTCACCAGCCACCAGTCCGGCCACGCGCTGGCTCAGGGCTTCTATGCATCTGCTGAAGTTTTTGAGCGGGATATGGAAGCGGTCGTGATGCAGGAGTGGCACTTTGCCGGCCTGGCTAACGAGATCGCTGAGGCAGGCGCCTATATGGTGTTCGAGCTGCTCAAGGAATCCGTGATCATTGTCCGTGGAAAAGACGGCAACATTCGCGCCTTAGCCAACGTATGTCGGCACCGTGGCTCGCGCGTGTGCCTGGAACATCGCGGCACAGTTAGCCGGTTTGTATGCCCTTACCACGCTTGGACTTACGACCTCGATGGCGGTTTGCTGAACGCGCGCATGATGGGAAAGGATCTCGACCGGAGTGCGCTGGGGCTCAAGCCGGTCGCGTGTGACGTGTTCCATGGCATGATATTCGTCAGCTTCGCCGATGCCCCAACCAGCTTCGCCGACATGCGCGCGGAACTGGACGAGCCGCTTACCAACTTTGGCCTTGCGCACACGAAGATTGCCCATCGCACACGCTATCCAGTGCAGGCGAACTGGAAGCTGTTGGTTGAGAACTACAACGAGTGCTATCACTGCGGTCCCGCACACCCGGAATTCAAGCTGACCCACCCAACCCATATGAGCGCGGACAAGGTCGAACCCTTCAACGACGCCATGCTAGCCCGAGCAGCAGCGCAGGGGGTTTCAACAGCCTTCATTGATCGTGTTGGGCCCTTTTGTCCGGCGGGGTCGGTTGATTACACCTACAGTCGCCACTCGCTCTATGAGGCCTACGACACCGGCAGCAAGGACGGGAAGCCCGTTGCGCCGCTTCTGGGCGCGCTCAAAGGCTACGATCAGGGCGCAAGTGACCTCTACGTTGGAATGCTTAACCCGATCCTGATCTACAATGACTACGCCGTGATTTACCGCTTTGTGCCCGTTGATCACCAAACTTCGATCCAGGAGATCATCTGGCTGGTCCACGAAGAGGCGGAGGAAGGGCGCGACTATGATTTGGAACACCTGTGCTGGCTTTGGGATGTGACCACGAAAGCCGACAAGCACATCATCGAAAAGAACCAGGAAGGCGTGAATTCTCGTTACTACCAGCCGGGGCCACTGGCTGAGATGGAATTCTACACGCAGCGGTTTCTAGACTACTACATCGCGCGGCTGAGCGCCTGACCAGCCCGGCCCGAGGGCGGGACAGAACCCAGGGGGAGAGACACCATGTCCGACGGTGAAATGCTATACGATGATCGCCATATCGCGACCTTGGAAGACATCTGGGGCGAGGGGTTCCTCTCGCCCGGTGGGCCAGAAGAGGTTGCGCGTGTGCTCGACGGACTGGATTTGCGCGGCAAGCGCGTTCTGGACATCGGCTGCGGCTCCGGTGCGATTGCGGTGCTCATGGCGCAGGACTATGGCGCAACTGAAGTCATCGGGATTGATGTTGAAGACGATGTCTGCAACGCCGCGCGACGGCTGGCGGAAAAGAAGGGCGTGGCCGATGCCGTCAGCATTCGCAAAGTTGAACCCGGCCCACTGGATTTTCCAGATCAGCACTTCGACCTAGTGTTCTCCAAGGATTCCATCATCCACATTCCCGATAAGGAAAAGCTTTGCGCGGATGTGTTCCGGATCCTTCGCCCGGGCGGTTGGTTTGCGGCTTCAGACTGGTTGACCTCGCATGACGGCGAGCCCAGTGCAGAGATGAAGATTTACATCGAAGCCGAGGACCTCGATTTCGCTATGGCCTCACCCAACCGCTATCAGAGCGCGCTGGAGGCTGCGGGCTTTGAGAGTATCGCTTTGCGCAACAGAAATTCGTGGTACCGCGAGGTCGCAAACGATGAACTGGCGTACTTGCAGGGCGAGGGACGAGCACGGCTGGAACGGGAGTTCGGTCATGAATTCCACGCCGGGCTTGTCGATACTTGGGAAAAAATGATCGTGGTACTGAAGACCGGAGAACATTGCCCGCACCACTTGCGCGGTCGTCGGCCAGGCTGAGCCAAGAACCACGTGCCGAACAAAAAAACCGCCCACTGGTTTTAAACCAGCGGGCGGTTTTGTTTTCAGCGAAAACGCTAAGTCTATGACTTAGAAGCCGGCCTTGATGTTCTCGAATTCAGCAATCATGGCTTCGCGCAGAACAGCCGGAACCGGTCCCTGCCACAACGTGCCGTCGCGCAGCTTTTCACTGCTTTCAAGGCCAACTGCTGCCAAGTCCTCGTTGGACATTCCGGACATGGCGACCTCGTTAGAGTGACCGTAGCCCCACCAGGTTACGATGTAATCAGCCGTGGACGGCTCAAGCCAAGCATTGATGAAGTCGTAGAACTTGTCTTCCGAACCCGGAGCGTTTGCAGACTTGGCGTAGCCACAAACCCAGCTGGACGAACCTTCATCCGTGTCGCGCTTCATCGCGATCGGGAAGCCTTCGTAGCTCATGGTCGAGAACGTCTCGTTCCACGCCCAGGCAAGGTAGACCTCGCCGCTCTGCATCAACTGTGCGAGCGACGCGCCATCGGACCAGTAGTCCCGCACGTTCTCGTTCACCTTCCGCAGGAAGTCGGACGCCTGCTGGAATTCATCCATGCTGGCGTTTGCCCAGTCTTTCACACCAACCGCGAGGAAGCCCAGCGCGTAGGCGTCATCCACGTTGTCGGGCAGCGAAATGCGGCCGCGGTGCTTTGGGTCAGCGAAGGCTTGCAGAGACTGTACATCCGCTTCTGAAAGCAATTCGGTGTTGTAGGTTGTTGCCGTGTTGCCCCAATCGACGGGCACGAAGTAGTACTCACCGTCTTTCTGGAAGGCCGGAATGTCACGGAAGGCCTTGTTAACTTCGTCCCAGCGGTCGATGCGCGAGGTATCAAGCGGCGCAATCAGGCCCGCTTCAATCCAGCGCGGCACGGACTGTGAACAGGGGTGCACAGCGTCAGTTCGAAAGCCAGTACGAAGCTTTTGAAAGGCTTCTTCTTCGTCGCCGAAGTACGTGAATGTCGGGGAGTCACCGTGTTTTGCAGTGTAGGCAGTGAAGAACTCAGGGTCTTCATAGCCCGCCCAATCAAAAATAATCAGCTCGGAATCCTGCGCCAGTGCAGAACTGCTCGCCAACGACATAGCCCCAACTGCGACAAGGGCTGTTCTCATCAACTTTTTCATTTTTACTCTCTCTCTCACTCTCAATTAAGCAATCTTAGACTTTGCCGCCCTCAGCGCTTCATCAACCCCCCCTATTTTTTGGGGTGACAATACAGACTGTCTTCGGGACTGGCTTTTTCGGCTCTCCTCCTCCTGTGTTCCGTTTTACTCTAGTTGCCTTAAAGGCCCATTTGCCGTTCCACAGCTTCCAGAGCTTGTTCTAAGATATCAAACATTTCGTCAATCTGTTCGTGTGTAATGATCAAAGGCGGGGAAAACACAGCCATATTGATCAATGGGCGCACAAGAAGGCCTCGCTCTTCACAGGCGTCGTCGATCATCTGACCAAGCTGGCGCTCGGCCTCAAGGTTTTCCGCCTTGCCTTCGATGCAACCAAGCAGTCCCATTCCGCGCGCATCCCCTACAATCTCATAGCGCGAAAGCTCGCGCAAACGGCGCTGGAAGTGGGGGGTGATCTCTTTGACATGTGCGAGGATGCCTTCCTCTTCCAAGATTTCGATGTTCTTGAGCGCAGCAGCGCAGGAAACCGGGTGGCCAGAGTAGGTGTAGCCGTTGGAAAAGAGGACTGGGTCATCTGGGTCCGTACAGCGTTCCATAACTGCATCGGAAATGATGCATGCCCCCAGCGGCAGATAACCAGAGGTAATTCCTTTGGCACAGGTGATCATGTCCGGTTGGATGTCAAACACCGCCTCAGAAGCAAACCATTCCCCTAAGCGACCAAACCCCGTCACAACTTCATCGGAGATGTACAAGATATCGTGGCTCTTGCAGACTTCCCACGTGCGACGGTGGTAGCCCGGTGGCGGTACGATGACGCCGCCTGAGGCCAAAATTGGCTCGGCGATAAAGGCACCAATGCTGTCGGCGCCAACCTCCTCAATCATCTGCTCCAGATCCGCGACCTTTTCATCGCACCAGGCCTCGACGCTCATACCGGCTGGGCGGCAGTACGGGTTCACGTCGGGCAGGAAGCGGACAAGGCGTTTTTCTGTGTCAAAACGGGTTTTGTCGCGCTCTTTGCCGGTTACCGTCTGCGCCAGATAGGTCGAGCCGTGATAGCCCTTCTCCCGAGCAAGAACGATTTTCTTCTCAGGCCGTCCCAGACGGTTGTTCATGAAGTGCATGGTCCGCAACGCGGTATCCACTGCTGTTGAACCGCCAGTGGTGAAAAACACGTTGTTCAAATCACCAGGTGCTAGATCTGCCAGCTTCTTGGCCAGGATGGCGGAGGGTTCAGTGGTGTTGGTAAAGGGGGAGGTATAGGGCAGCTTGAGCACCTGCTTCGCTATCGCATCCGCCATTTCTTTGCGCCCATAGCCAATCTGCATGCACCACATCCCCGCTGGACCATCCAGCAGCTTCCGGCCCTGACCGTCGGTGAGATAAATCCCCTCGGCCCGGTCAACGAGAATGTTGTCGTACCCCCGCCAGGCATCCATCGCCGCCCACGGGTGGAGTTGATGGTTGCGATCCCACTCGTGCAGAGTGGCCAGGTCGGGTTGGTTGGACAGTGTCATGGTCATGTGCCTCGATGTCGTTATCTCTAGTAGATGTCTGGGGGCGTTTGTCGGGCGCGGCGATGGCTGAAGAAAGGGCCCGTCTGCACGGTGACTGGCACCAGACGGCGGTCCCACTGGCCTTCTTCATGGACATAGATTTCAGCCCATAAATCATCTTGGATACGCCCGCCGTATGGCGCGTTGAACTCCGCCAAAGCGATGTTTCGTTTGGTGGTTGGCGACCAGATGCCGGAGGTGACGTGGCCGACTTCCTTGGTTTTGCGATGATAAAGCAACGCGCCATCCGCTGGCTTGAAGCCCCCAAGCTCGATCTTCACCAAATGCGTTCGCAGGCCCTGCGCTCGTTGATGGAGTAACGCACGACGGCCATTGAAGTGTCCCTTTTCGAAGTCCACCAGCCGGTCAAATCCAAGCTCTAGCGGCGTGCGGCCTCGGCCGAGACGCAGGGTGGTCAGGATGGGTTGGAAATCGACACGCGCTGCGATGAAACCCGCCTCGATCCGGGCGAGGTTCAGCGCCTCAAACCCGATCGCCCTTAAGCCCCAATCTTTTGCGGCGTCCCACAATCGATCCCAAAGCGCCAAACCGTCGTCGTTGGCCATCCAGAGCTCGTACCCCAAATCGCCGGTAAAGCCGGTGCGGGAGATCCATAATCCTGGCTCGACTTCGGCGAGGTCGAAAGGTTTGAGCGTTTCGACTGCTGACAGACCTGCGGCCTTCAAAATCGAAAAGCTGGTCGGACCTTGCAGCGATAGACCGCTGACGGTGTCGGACTCGTCCAGGATTGCCACGTCAAAGCCCCATGCTGCGTCCAGCATCCATCCAAGCATGCGCTCTTGGCAGCACAGCCTGAAATCATTTTCAGCAAACCGAAATAGGGTGCCATCGTCGATGACCATGCCTTCTTCGTCACACCAAAGCACGTAGCCCACACGGCCCGTGCCAATCTTACGCACATCCCGGGTCACAAGTCGGTTGAGCATGGTTTCAGCGTCGGGGCCGGTGATGCGATACTTGTGCATGGGGGAGACATCGAACAGCGTCGATTGATTCCGGATCGCGAAGTATTCGAACTCGATGTTGTCGATCACCGTCGGCGATTGATAGCCCGCCCAACCAACCCAGCTTTTGGCGGTGCTGAGAGCCTCCAGCCGAGGCTGAAAAACGGTAGGAATGAGGCCGACAGGAACAGCCTTAGCAGGCTTGACTGCCGTAGATGAAGCCTTCCGGGGTGCTCTTGTCTTGCTCGGTGTCGTTGCCATCAGAGCGCTCCATCCTTGAGGGCCTGCAAGGCACTGTTTCGACCGGGTGCGCCTGTGATGTCGCCACCGGGATGGGCCGACGCTCCGCAGAGATAGAGCCCCGCAACGCCACAACTATAGTGCGCCATGCCATTAATCGGACGGACGTTGAGGATCTGATCGATCCCCATCTCGCCATGATGCCAATGCCCACCGGGACTGCCGGTTTCAGCTTCGATGTCAGCAGGAGTAAGCAGTTCGGCCTGTTGGACCAGGCTTTTGATGCCGGGAGCTAAGGGCTCCAGGGTCTCCACTACCCGCTGGATGACACGGTCCCGCGTCTCTGTTGTCCATTCGCCACCCGCAGGCGTGTGCGGGACAAAACTGACGAGTGCAGACAGGGCCTGCGGTTGATCGGATTGTTTGGCATTGGGAAAGAACAATTCCAGACAGGGGTCTTGGGAGCTCTCTCCATATTTAACCGGGTTAAAAGCCCGCTCCACGTATGTCGAAGACGGGGCGAGCAGCAGTCGCGCGCCGTGCAACGCGGTGGGCAGACCACTGAACACGGGCAGGGCACTGAGCACCATGTTGAGCTTTGCGACGCTGCCTTTGGCGCGCATTTTCCGGGACCGGCGAACCGTTTCAACGTCGAACTGCGCGAGGCCAGCGAGGTCTATGGTCGCCATGGGCCCTAGGCTTGAAAGAACAGCCTTGGCGTTCAGACGTTCACCATTGGTCAATTCAACGCCCCGAACCCGGTCGTTTTCCACCAGAACACGCGCAACACCTTGTTCGCACTTTATCACACAGCCCGCCAGGGTGGCCGCGTCTTCGAAGGCCTGAACCACAGCGCCCATGCCGCCGACGGGCGCAAGCACCTTACCGCCGCCATTACCCAGACGGTAGAGAAGGCTAAACAGGGTGCCTGGGGCTTTGGGGCCAGAGAAGGCGCCGCGAACCGCGTCTGCCGACATGGCACCCGCCAGCGGACCATCGCCAAGTTCATCGACCATCAGGTCATGTACGTTGGTCAGCAAGACACGCAGGAACTCCCGCATTTCTCGCTTACCCATCCCCCGAATGCCCAGTCCGAACCGACCCAAGCTGAGCAACTCAGAAAAGGTGTCTGGATCCGACCACGCGCCTTCGAGCTTTGGCGGACTTTGCACGGCCAGCCGGGACAGCAAGCCAGCGTAACGAGTGAGACGGTCGTGGAGCGTCGAGAACGCTGTCGCCTGCGCATGTGCGGAACCGTCCATGTTCAGCGCGCGGTTCCCATCAATCTGCACGTGCTGGCTGGTGGGTGAGAGCGATACGGTCGTGAGAGGCTCGGCCTGTACTCGCAGCCCCAGTTCACGTTCGACCTTGGGGTTGAGGTTATAGAGCAGGTGCGCAAGCCGGGGCGGTGTTGGCGCAGCATCGACACCGTCTGTAACAGCCTCCGCCGCCATCATGCCGCCTAGCGTGGACGCGCGTTCCAGCACGCAAACACGCTTGCCTTTGCGCGCCAGCGTCGCGGCGGCAGCTAGACCATTGTGACCACCACCGATGACGATGGCGTCGAAGTTTGTATTGGTTGAGCGTTGTTCCATCAGCTGGGCACCCCTCAATCCTTATAGACAGGCATCGCCTGTCCTTTGCCAGCGTCGCGAAGGATTTCCCGGGCTGCGTTCGCGCCCGGTGCCCCCATAACGCCGCCGCCAGGGTGGGTTGACGATCCAACCATATAGAGCCCGTCGATCGGCGTTCGGTACTGGGCGTAGCCCGGGATAGGGCGGTTGAACAACAACTGATCAAAGGTGAGTTCGCCCTGGAAAATATTGCCCTCGGTCAGGCCAACCTCCTTTTCCAGCTCGTAGGGTGAGCGCACTTCGGCGTGGAGGATGTGCTTGCGAATATCGGGGCAGGCGGCTTCCATCTTGTCAAAGACGCAATCAGCAAAAGCCTGCCGCTGCTGATCCGTCCAGTTTTCAGCGCTGCGCACGCCATCGACTTCGAGGTCATAGGGCGCGTACTGCACGAAGACCGTCATCATGTGCTTACCCGGCGGTGCCATGGTCGGATCGATCTGCGTGGGGATCAGCATGTCGAAGTACGGTTCCTGCGACCACCGGCCTTCCTTCCAATCATCGTAGGCACGCTCAAGCTCCGGCAGGCTGGTGGAACAATGCATGTCACCTTTGAGGAAGGGGGCGCCTTTGGGGGCTGCCGTGAAAGTTGGAAATTGGTCCAGGGAAACGTTAATTTTTCCGCTCGAACCCCGCGTTTTGAACCGCTCGACAGCCGTAACGAACTCGTCTGGTAGGTGCTTGGCGTCGGTGTGATTGAGGAAGGTCCGCCGAACATCCATGTTCGAGGCGACCACTTTGGCCTGATAGGTATCACCGTTTTCCAGCACCACGCCGGAAACTTTGCCGCCACTGACTTGGAATTCCTCGACCCCTGATCCAGTGATGATCGTCCCGCCAGATTCTTTGAAGCTTGCGCAGAGGGCTTGGGTGATCGCCCCCATACCGCCACGGGCAAACCCCCAAGCACCGATGGTGCCGTCTACATCGCCCATGTAGTGGTGCAGCAGGACATAGGCCGTGCCGGGCGAGTAAACCCCAAGGCCGGTACCAATAATCCCACCACCAGCGATGTGGGCCTTCACCAAATCGCTTTCAAAATGCTCATCCAGGAAATCAGCGATGGACATGGTCCAGAACCGCTGCGTCTCCCCCAACTCCCGCGCGCCCAGATCATTGGCTTTTTTGACCAGATAGAGCAGCTCGCCCAAATCCCGCGGCTTAAAGCTGGCCGGGTCCGGCGCCGTCCGCAGCAAGAACGGGCGGATAAATCGACACTGTCGCATCACAGCCTGACTGAACCGTTCGTAAGCATCGACATCACGCGGATTCTGACGCGCCAGCTCTCGGTTCAGAGCGTCGTGGTCGGAGTAGTAGGCGAAGTAATCACCATCGCCAGTAAATGTTGCCCCTCCTTCGTAGGGGATCACCTGCAACCCAAAACGAGGCAGTTCGAGGTCCCGGATGATCTCGCGACGCAGTAGCGAACATACATAAGAGCAATTGGAGTAGGTCCAGCCCTCATAGAGCGACCGACTCACGGCTGCACCACCGATCCAGTCATTTTTCTCAACCACAAGCACTCGCATTCCCGCGCGCGCGAGGTAGCAAGCGGTGGTCAGGCCATTGTGTCCTGAACCCGCAATAATGGCATCAAAGGTGTCGTGCTGACCCATCAAGATCTCCATTCCTGCCGAAAAAACTAGATAAACTATGCCTCGTCGTAAAGTTTTTTGAGCGCTCAAACAAATTTTTTAGTCTTAACTTGGCAAAGCGAATGTGGAACACAGCTATCAGGTCAACCCAAGCCGTCAGGAAACCATGGCAGTTTCGGCTTCAGAAAAACGTCCGCGCAAGGAGCGCAAGGAGAATGCGGAGCGGCGGCGGCGGCAGATTCTCGACGCTACCGCGCGCTCGATCGTCAACCACGGTCTACAGCGCACCACACTCGCGACCGTTGCCGACGAGGCCGGCCTTTCACAAGGTGTGGCCGTGTTCTATTTCAAGTCAAAAAACGGGCTGCTGACGGAGGCATTGCGAGACCTCTACATGGCCTATGAGCACCATTGGGTGTCGGCCCTGGCCAAGGTGGACGACACGCCGGTCGCCAAACTGGTGGCGCTGGTCAAAGCCGACTTTGACCCTCAGGTTTGCAGCTCGGAAATTCTGTCTGTTTGGTTCGCCTATTGGGGAGAGCAGAAATTTACACCCCAATATGCCGCCGTTACGCGTGAGTTTGACCTGCGCCGACAGTCCATGGTCAAAGCGATCTTTCGCGATTTACTCCCCCAAGAACCCGCCCGCGCTGCCAACTGTTCCGAGTGGCTGGAAACGCTCACAGACGGCTATTGGCAGCACCTGCACTTGCTGCCCGAACAGGGACAACGCAGCGATAAACTCGCGGGAAGCCTGCGGTTCCTGTGCGCTCAGCTGCCCGAACATAGCGACGCCATCATGGAGTGCGCCGCGCTGGACTAGTGCCGCGCCGCGCCAAACCGCTAGGCGGATGGCGTAGACTTAGGTTTGGCATCGGCATCAGCCTCGACCTGAGCAAGGCTTTCCAAAACCCATTGCTGAAACCCATAAACGTCGAACTCCTGCGGCATCAATCGACCCTGGGTAAACCGAGATGAACGCAAGCCTTGCTGATTGAGCTCGCAGACTTGCCCGTCCTCGATCATCACCTGCGTGGCAAAATCAGTCACGTTGCTCAGGTCAAACTCAGGCGCAGCGAGGGTCTGGGGCGTAAACAGCCACTGCGCGCGCAAAATCGTTTCTTCTGGCCCAACCGCCGTCACAGTAACGGCGCGAACATAATCCACGTGAGCGACGATATAGAGAGAAGGGTAGAGCGTGACAAAGGTGTGCGCATCCGCACGCTCCGCCGACGACAAATCCGGGAACTCAGCGCCGCAAAGCGCACCGTTGACCGTCCATGTCTGCACGCCCTCTTCGAGCGCAGGGATCGCATCGGGCTTTGGTGACCCTAGGCTGACCTCGTTGGGCGACATGATGCCTTGGCGATAGACGGGGACGCGCTGGCTCAGGGTGGGGTGGACGCCTGGGCAGTGCAGGCACTCGTTGTAGTTTTCCCAGAACACCTTCCAATTGCACGCCAATCGCTTTTCGAAGACATGCCCGACGACCAGCGAGTCCATGGGCCAGTTATCCAGAACGCCTATCCCTAAATCGGGCTCAAAGGATGGCGGCTGATCATCCAGACATACGAAGACAAACCCGTTCCACACCTTCAGTGCCACGCTGAACAGGCCGTGTTCGCGTTTGTCGAAATCGTCTGTCGGTGTCCCAAAAGCGGTCGAGATCAACCGGCCTTGGATATCGTAGGCCCAAGCATGATAGGGGCAACGGATCAGCTTGCCATTGAAGGGTTCAACTTCCGCGACACAGAGCACGGAACCCCGATGGCGGCAGGTGTTGTGAAAGGCGTGCAGCGTCCCGTTGGCGTCGCTGGCGATCATGAGGTTATCGCCTGCAACCGCCGCCCGCGTCAGGGTTTGAGGCGGAAAGTCTGTGACCCGCCCGACGTGGATCCATGAGCGCGCCCAGATCGCACGCTGTTCTCGCTGAAACCACGCTTCATCATAGTAGGCAACCGCGGGCAGGGAGTGTGGTGAATGATCCAGCAGCGGTGAGTCTTGGTTCAAACTGTTCTCTTGTGATGTCATTGAAGCTCTCTCCCACGCTCATTCTTGCCAACCCGGCAGCGCTAAGCACCCGGATGCTCTCGACGCCCAAATGTCACAGCAAGGTCAACAGATTTCCCGGTTTCGACCCCGGCCCGATAGCCTGCATAGACCGCAGCGGCGATGGTGTTGGGCGCTTCGGCATCACCAATGCGGGAGACTGAACGGATGGATGCAGCGGCTCCTGCCGGATCGTTGATGCTCAGCTCGGTCAAGGCCGCATGAACATCGGTGACGGGCACGCGACGGCAGACGGGGATCATCACATCACAATCCAGCGTACCGGCACGCCCTGACATGCTGCACTCAGTTCTGACAAAGCCGTCTTCTACGGCGATAACCTGCTGGTTGGTAACGACTTCGACGCCCGCCTCGAAAAGCCGCGCGTTGGAGCTGTAGATTTCGCCGGTGTAGACCCCGAACTCGCAAGGACGCCCAGCCGGCGTCACCAAGGTCACCCGATGACCCGCCGCTCGCAGAGCCAGCGCCGCGACTGAACCGATGTAGTAATGGTCATCGTCGTAGATCAGCACGTGCTCTGCATCGATGGACTGACCGCCAAGCACCGCTTCAAGGCTGATCAGCCGACCGGGCATCGCTTTGATCAGGCCGGTCGCTGAATGCCGTCCCACCGTATCTGCAGACCAACGCGACCCAGTGGCGACGATTACGTGGTCCACGCCGAGCTCAATGATATCGGGGGCGGTCATGGGGCTTTCGAGGAAAATTTCCACCGTGTTGAGCTTATCCAATTGACCCACGCGCCAATCCCGAACCCGGGCCCATTCAGAAAGCCCCGGCAAGCGCGCCTCTCGCGTGACCCGACCTCCCAGCGTTCGCTGGGCCTCAGCCAGCATTACACTATGTCCGGCCTCACCGAGAACCCGCGCGGCCTCAAGTCCGGCCGGTCCCGCACCGACAATCAAAACCCGTTCTGGTCGAGCTGCCGGTGCCACACGCTCCGGATGCCAGCCCAACCGCCATTCTTCCCCCATGGTGGGGTTCTGGGTACAGCGAATGGGAACTCCCAGGGAGTCATGGGCGTAACAGATGTTGCACCCGATGCACTCGCGAATGTCTTCGGTTCGGCCTTGTTCGATCTTCTGGGGCAGAAACGGGTCCGCGATCGAGGGGCGGGCCGCGCCGATCATATCCTGTCCACCGGAACGGATTACCGCGGCCATGGTATCTGGCGAGGTATAGCGACTGACGGCAACAACGGGCTTGCTGGTCAGGTCTTTGGCAGCGGCAACGCTGGGTGCCAACTCACCTTCTTTGACAAACCGGCTCGCGCCCATTTCCACGCCATAATCGTGAACCGTCAGATCCCAGAGATCTGGCAGCTCTGCGAGCAGGCCAAACATGTCGTAGGTTTCAGGATCCTCCAGATCGACACTGAAGCGACAGGCCACTGCCGCCTTTCCAGCAACCGCTTCATGGGTCTCCTCGATCAGCTCGCGGACAATGCGAACGCGGTTTTCAAGCGTTCCGCCATATTCGTCCGTGCGCTGGTTGACTGCGGGGTCGAGGAATTCGGAGAGTAGATAGCCGTGCGTGGCGTAGACATAAACCAGGTCAAAACCTGCATCCACTGCGCGCACGGCGGCATCGCGGTGCCATTGGCGCAGCGTGCGGATATCCTGCTTGTCTATTTTTCGGGTTTGGCCGGGGTTGTAGACACCGGTGTCAGTTTGTGGGCGATTGCGCAGTCCCCATGGTGCCAGACGCGTACTCAGGTTCATCACCATCCCACCCCCAAGCCACAACTCCACCCCAGCCAATGCCCCGTGCTCGTGCATAGCTTCGGTCATCAGGGCGTTGGCGCGGATGTCGTCTTGTGTCCAAAGGGTCGCGTTGGCGAAGTATTCATTGTCAGAGGTGGGATGGACCGAGCAGTACTCGGTATTCACGACGCCCCAGCCGCCCTCGGCCTTCATCCCGCGCATGGCCGCAAGCGACTGCGGCCGCTTCCACCCCATCCCGGAACAGTGCGGCACCTGATAGAACCGGTTCTTGGCCCGGACCGGACCAATCTGGAGCGGTTCAAACAGGATATCGTGCCGGGGGTCTCGCATGGGTTCCTCGCTGCTCACACTCGTCGGAGCGGCGCACGCACACAGTCGCCCCGCTCAAGCCACGGCAACCATGGCGTGCCGATCGCCGCTCTGTCCATGATTTAATTAAGCGCTCAAATAATTATGATTGAAGGGTTGGCGTACCTTACCGTAGGCTAGTCACCCGTCACAGCCAGAGGATACTCCATGCGCAGAGGACGCCGCCGTTCCCTTGAAGCCAATCAGACTGCGCCGCCGCCTACAGGTCTGCACTCTGTCGGAACGCAACCCTATCTGCCACTGAGCCCTCAGGATGTTGAGCTCATCATTGATACGGCCTTCGAGCTGGTTGCGACCTCGGGTGTCATTTTTGAACCTGGGTCAGAGGCTGACGCGCTCCTCTCAGCTGCCGGATGTACGGTGCACAGCGATGGCCTGGTATTGATCCCCGAAGCGGTTTCACGCCGAGCGCTACAGACCGTTGCGAAGTCGGCGACCCTATGGGATCGGGACGGGAAGGGGGCGATCACCATCGATACCGATCACACTCGCTTTATGCCCGGAATGACCTGTATCGGCGTGTACGATGAAACCACGGGTGAACCCAGGGTCTCGACCCGAGAGGATCTTGCGCGGATCACCCGGCTTGCCGACGGATTGCCGAACATCGACGCTGTGTGCACGATGGTGAAGAACGTGCCAGACTCAACCCTGCACGGCGAAGTCGATGAATTCATCTGCATGATGGAAAACACCACAAAGCCGCTGGAATGGCTCTGTGAGTATCCAGTTTCACTGGACGGTGTCATAGAGATCGCAACTCACCTGCGCGGCGGGGCTGAGGCACTGCGGGAGAAACCGTATTTCCTACATCTGGTGACGCCCTTGCCGGTCAACTTGGCTCACATCCATATCGAGCAGATCATCACGGCGGTCCGTGCCGGGATCCCGGTTGGCGTGGGGACGCTGCCCATCGGTGGTGCGTCGTCGCCCATCACGCTGGCAGGCTGCGTGACCCATGCGCTGATGACTGACATCGCCGCCATGGTCCTCGGACAGCTTGCGGCAGAGGGCAGCTTTTGCGTTGGGTGTTCGGACGTGTATTTCATGGAGCCAGCCACCGGCGCCATCGGCAGTTTCTCGCAAACATCCATGGCTGACATGGCCATCTGCCAAGTCCGCCGCCATCTTGGTATCCCGCCGCTGACAGGTACGGGGGGGTGCTCTGTGGCCCGGCGGTTCAATCAGGATGCGGTGTGGGAACTGTCGTCGAACATGATGCAGATGTTCTACAATCGACCCGCGACATGCGACTATCTTGGCTCACTGGATCAGGGCCTCACCTTTTCCGATCATGCGTTGATTCTGTGCGATGATCTGGCGGGGCTGCTGAAGAAAATGTGGGAAGGATTGCGGGTGTCGCCAGAACAAATCGGCACCGATTTAATCCGTGATCTGGGGCCGCGTGGGCAGTTTCTCGCGGAAGTGCACACCGTCGAAAATTGCCGCACCCAAATCTGGGATTCACGCTACCTTGGGGCCAACTTCCCACTGAGCAACAATGATTTACCCGATCAGGATTTGATCCAGCGGCTGGAGCTTGACCTACAATCGCGGCTGCAGCAGCCGCCACCACCGGCGCTAGACCCTGGCATCCTGCGCCACGCCCAAGACGTACTCGCCCGCTACGCCGGGCTAACGCCAGACGACTAGCGCTGGCGCCTGTGTGGGTGAGAAAAGGATTTCCCGGCATGAGCACAAAGCGGTTCGAACCCAACCCTGCGCAAATGGCGCTCTTTCCAGACGTATCGGGCAACGCCATCAATGGGCTTGGTGAGGCCAAGCCACGGCGACCGACCTATGTTTACTGGGGGAATGATCCGGACGACGTCGCGCACAGCGCGGTGCAACGGTGGTTCTATACCGTCGACCCGGGATTAGAAGGCTATGCCGTCGAGCGTAAGCGCCGCGCGGAGATCCTTGACGCACCGCTTTCCCCCTTGGCGCAGCACGTTGAGACAGTCGAAAATCTTGAGCTCGCGACCTTCACCTCCAAGGGCCTCGCATTAGGGCATTTTGATAAGATAGGGGTAGCGAACTTTGATCCGGCCTGGGCTTTTGAAGGGGTAGAGATTGGTTTCAAGACTATTGTGGTCCTGGGCTTTCATCATGCCTTCGACGAAATCAGCAAGGCCCCGGCGCCCGAAGGTGGATTGGAGGTCATGCGCCAGTACCGCCGAGCAGCGCACGGGGCCAAGCACGTGGCGAACTGGTTGCGGGAGGCGGGCTGGGACGCCGAGCCCTTGACGGGACCCATGTCGGGCAAAGTCACCATGATCCCCGCCGCACTCGCCAGTGGCTTTGGCGAATTAGGCAAGCACGGCTCGCTGATCACCCCCGAATTTGGCTCCAGCTTTAGGCTGTCCGCCGTTCTGACCGATTGCCCCTTGCCCCGGTCAAGCCCTGTGGACCATGGCATAGACGACTTTTGCCTGCACTGCCGCATCTGCGAAGATGCTTGCCCGCCAGAGGCCATTGCCAGCGACAAGCAGCTCGTTCGGGGCGACGTCAAATGGTACGTGGACTTCGACAAATGCCTGCCGTTCTTCAACGAACATCAAGGCTGCGCCGTGTGTATTGCCGTTTGTCCCTGGAGCCGCCCAGGCGTGGGCCTCGACCTGGCCAACAAGCTCGAACGCCGGCGGGCGCGCAAGGTGGAACAAGGCGACTAGGCTGCGTCTTCGTCAGTGGAATGCCTAAGACGACAGCTCGCCGGGGCTAGCGATTGCTCTCCAACACATCCGTCATCTCAAACTTCAGCACGTCAACCAGCCCTAGGTCGGAGATCCGCAGCTCCGGTATCACCACAAGCGCAAGCAAGGAGTGCTGCATGTACGCGTTATTGAGGGTACAGCCGCAAGCTTCCATGGCCTCGACCATGGCTTGCGCCTTGTCGGCTACCTCGGCGGCGGGACTGTCGGACATGAGCCCGGCGATGGGCAGTTTGACTAAGGCCAACTCCTTGCCGTCTTTCCACACCGTCACACCGCCCCCAACGTCCCCCAGCCGATTGGCGGCAGCGGCCATCATGGCCCGGTCGGTACCCACGACAATCATGTGATGGGAATCGTGTGCCACCGTTGAGGCGATGGCCATGGACCCCTCGTACCCAAAGCCAGAGACAAAGCCGTTGCTGACATTACCGGTGGCCCGGTGTCGCTCGACCAGAGCGATTTGGCAAACTTCGCCTGTGGCCTGAACCCGATGGTCTGTCACCGGCAGCTCGAAGGTCAGGGCCTTGGTCGGTGCCTGATTTTCCACAACCCCAATCACCTTTGCACGGACGGCGTTAGCCCCCGCAGGCGCACTGATGCTAAAATCATCAGCGTCCAAAACCTTTCCCAACCGCACGGTATCCCGCGCCGATTGGGGCCAGTTATAATGCGGGCAGGGTGCCAGCATTTGACCGGCTTCAGCCACCCGCACGCCGCGCGCGAAAACCACCTCAATGGGCAAGCTGCGCAAATCACTGGTGAGAATGACATCAGCGCGGCGTCCAGGGGCAATGCTCCCCAGTTCGCGTTCCAGGCCGAAGTGTGTGGCCGTGTTGATGGTCGCCATTTGGATGGCAATCAACGGATCACAGCCGCAGGCAATCGCATGGCGCACAACGCGGTTCATATGGCCGTCGTTGACCAGCGTGCCGGAATGACAATCGTCCGTACACAGCAGGAAATTGCGGGGATCCAGCCCTTTTTCAGTGATTGCGGTTATTTGGCTTTCCACATCGTACCAGGCCGACCCAAGGCGTAGCATGGAACGCATGCCCTGACGCACCCGAGAAACGGCATCATCCTCGGCGGTGCCTTCGTGGTCATCCGCAGGTCCACCAGCAACATAGGCGTGAAAGGCAATGCCACGATCCGGAGAGGCATAGTGCCCGCCCACAGTCTTGCCCGCGTTCATGGTCGCGGCCATCTCTGCCAGCATTTGCGGGTCGCCGTTGATGACGCCGGGATAGTTCATCATCTCTCCCAACCCAACGATCCCCGGCCAACTCATCGCCTCAGCCACGTCCTCGGGACCGATTTCAAAGCCAGTGGTTTCCAAACCCGGCGCAGACGGTGCGCAGGAGGGCATCTGGGTGAAAATGTTGATGGGCTGCATCATCGCCTCATCGTGCATCATTCGGACACCATCTAAGCCCAGCACATTGGCGATTTCGTGTGGATCGGTGAACATGGTGGTGGTGCCATGCGGGGTTACTGCCGCGGCAAACTCAGCGGGTGTCAGCATGCCGCTTTCGATGTGCATGTGCGCATCACACAGCCCCGGTATCAGATAGCGTCCTTGCGCCTCCACCACCTCGGTCTGTTCACCCACGCAATGAGAGGCGTCAGGCCCAACGTAGGCAAATCGGCCTGCGACTATCGCCACCTCCCATCCCTCTAACACCTCACGTGATTGCACGTTAACCAGTGCACCGCCACAGATCACCAAATCAGCCGCTGAACGGCCCGCGGCGACTGCGACGAGATCAGGGGCGGAGGCGGACCAAGATGGGAAAGACGTCATGATGCGGGTTTCTTTCATGTTTGTAACAGGACGAGGCTTACCAGACATCTTGTGTGCAGTGCGAGGCCTTGCGGCACCCACCTAAGGCCGGAAATTGCCTCGAGCCTTAGAAGTCCCCTGTGTCAGACCTGCTCTAAAGTGCACTTTTTCAATGGCTTAACATTCTGAAACAAACTGATTCACGCTGTTGAGGACCGTGTCTGACAGCAACAAGGCTGCTGGCTAGATTGAACTCATCACCCACCAACAAGCGCGGCTCTCGCCGATCAACCACACTTCTCTCCACTCTCTCCCCCCAACGAGAGCCGCGCCCCAAACACCAGACACCAGCCACAGAGGACAAAGCCATGAAACAGTTCAACTCAACCATCGCTACTCTCACCATCGCAGCTGCAGGCGTGTTCGCTGTGGCTGGAACGGTTAAAGCCGACAGCACCCACCGCCACGCTTACTCCCACCTTCCGCATACCCATGCGCCCCACCACGGGTATTCCCATTACGAGAACCCGCACACCACTGGTAACTCCGGGGCAGGGAATGCGATTGTTTTGGGCGGGCTGCTGATCGGCGGAATTGCGCTTCTGGATGCGCTGTCTAACTCCAAAGCGCATTCGACAGGCTACCACGAGTACACGCCTCCCAAGCCCGTGCTTAAGCCGGCACCACAGCCAGCGCCAGTCGAGCCCAAGTCGCGGGTCGATTACACCTCCGCATGCCGTGACCACAACCACATCAGCATTTCCTGGGACGCGCGTCGCGAGTTCTCGCTGCGTCGCCCTAACGGTTCGGTACTGCAAACCATCAACGCTGGTCGTCCTGTGATGAAGCGCGTTGCTCACGCACTGGACACCTTTGGTCTGGACACGACCTGTGTCATCAAGACCGTTCGCAAAAACAATCGGGCGGAAAAGACCCGTCTTTTCCTGTCGAACGGCCGTCTTGCCCGGGTTCCAAACACCTGGAGCGGTGCCGATGCGGTGGTTCCTCTTCGCCCGGAAACGCTTCAGATCAACAAAGTCAGCAAGGGGCACTTTAACGTTAAAACGCGAAATGGCCGCTTGATTGATACCTTTGAAAGCCGCAAGCAGGCGCGCGCCTTCATCGCTTTCCTCGATGAAAAGAACGCCCGCAAGAAAGTGGTGATTGCCAACCGCGCCGGCGAAGAAAAGTTCGCCTTCTACGCCCGCTAAGCCAAGCGTGATCACGGTGCGGGGTCGCCAGACCCCGCCCTTCAACCACCCTCTTTCAGCGCGGGTTCAATCGTCTCTCCCCTTGTCTCGCCCGCGTTGATACTACCCGCTCGGTCGCTTCCTGGCCGAGCGGGTATTTTTGTGCGCCCACAAGCAATCGTGATTGGCACTCTTGGTTGTATTTCTCAGATATTATGCGCATAAAAAAGCGCCCGTAACCTCATCGACAGGGAAGCATCCCATGGCCAAAAAGTCCAAGAAGGACAAGAACCCAAGTTCATCCACAATGAGCGCCCATGCCAAGATTATGCAGGCCAAACGGCGGCGTGACAGCGTGCTGTTGGGAGTGGTGGGCGTGCTGGCAATTGGCGCCATCGGTGCTTTGATTTGGTTCTTTGCAACCTTGGAAAACAAGGAAGAGGATTACAGCATTGTGGGTCTGGGTGAGCCGGTGATCGTTCAAATCCACCAGCTTAACTGTAACGATTGCGATATCCTCCGCGCCAATACCAAGCGCGCCTTGAACGAGATCGATGATGACCGCCTGCATTACCGCATCGCCTATCTGCACAAGCCAGAAGGGATCGCGTTTGCCAGCAAGCACGGCGCAGCGCGACAGACCACGCTTGTTCTATTCGACAAGTTTGGGCGAAAGCAGGGCGTGTACTATGGCGTGCAAGAAGTGGACATGCTGCTCGCACGCTTCAACGCGCTGCTCTGATCAATCCTCGAAGGCAATAACGCCACGCAGATCCCGGCGCGCTAAGGCGGAACCTACCTTGGCGCAAATCTGTTCGAGATAGACTTGATCCATATCGGAGAAAGCCGCAGGCAGGGTGCTGTCTACGTCCAATACCGCTGCCAAGCGGTCGCCGACAAAAACCGGGACCACGATCTCCGATCGCGAGGCGCTGTCGCAGGCAATGTGGTTGGGTTCGGCGTGAACGTCGTCGACGATCCGGGTTTGCTGCTGCACCGCGACAGTGCCGCACACACCACGACCAAAGGCGATGTGGCTGCAGCCCAGCGTGCCTTGCGACGGTCCAACTTCGAGCTCTGCGGCACCGATCCGGCGGTAAAAACCTGTCCAGAAAAACGGAGCGAACGCGTTGTGCAACGCGCCCACCACTAGATCCATCATCGCAAGCGGTGAAAGGCGATCATCCCCGCACAGGTCATGGATGAAAGGATCAAGGGCGCCATAGATTGCTACCTTTTCGTCTTTGCTCAAGGCCACAACCGAGCCCGCGGCACCATCCCTGGCCGCTGCAGCGCCAAACAAAGCGTTGATGGGTTCTGCCATCAAGCCACCTCTGACACCGCCGCCTTGGTCATCGCCCCCATCAGTTCCGGCAGCTTGCTCTCAAATTCAGCGAGGTTTCGAGCTTTGACCGGGCCAAAGCCACGGACGTGCTCTGTTGCCTCGATGATGGCTTCGGCTGCGGCGAGATTGCTATCCGTGACGGCGTCAGCAACGGCATCCAACACCGACTGAACGGTCTCGATGAAAGCCCGCTCCGAGCGGCGTTCCTCAGTCCGCCCGAGCAAATCCAACGGTCCTCCCCGCAGGCCTCGCAGCGCGGACAACACCTTGAGCAAGGGCATCACCAATTTGCCCGAGAACGCGATTTTTTGGGGCTCACCGGTGTTGGGGTCGGTTTTGGCCAGCAGCGGCGGGGAGAGATGAAAAGTCAGGTCATAGGTTGAACCGAACTTGGCCTTCATTTCGGCCTGATAAGTTCCATCAGAGTAGAGCCGCGCGACCTCATACTCATCCTTGTAGGCCATGGCTCGGTGCAGCGCGGCTTCAGCCGCAGCGACCAGACGCCGGCTCTCACCGGGCCCCATGCCTCGATTTGCAAGGTTGGCAGCGAAGCCCTCAACCGATGCGGTGAACCGCGCGGCATAGGCTGAATTCTGATACGCCGTCAGCATGCTAACGCGCTCTGCCCGTGTGGGAGCCTTGACGCCTTCGTCTTCGTCGATCGCGCCCAGATCATCGGCCAGCGCAGCCTGCGTGACCATACCGGGATCGATCGCCATCCAACGCCCCCAGGCCAGCGCCTGCTTGTTGAATGGAACGGCAACCCCGTTCAGCTCAATTGCCCGTTCGACAGCCTCCACTGACAGCGGCACCAGACCCAGTTGGAGCGCGACCCCGACCAGGAACAGGTTCGACGCGATGCTGTCTCCGAGCAGCTTGGTGGCAATGGTCGTTGCGTTGACCAGCGTCATGTCCTCAGGGCGGATTGCACCAGCGATGCGCTTGGTCAGCGGCGCGGACTGCATAGGCATATCAGGCTGCCGGGTGAAGAGTGCTATGGGAACGACATGGTCGTTGATGACCGCTTTGGTTCGGCCTTCGAGGTAGGTTGCCATAATCGGTGGTGCGGTGCTGACTACGAGGTCGCAGCCCAGCAGAAGGTCCAGACTGGCTGGCGAGACCTTGGGCGCACCAGCATCACCACCCTTCGGCAAAAGGCGAACGTGGCTAGAAACTGCGCCGTTCTTTTGGCTCAAACCAGTCTGATCCAGCAGCGCCGAGCCCAGTCCATCCAAGTGCGCCGCCATACCCAACAGCGCAGAAACTGTAGTGACGCCCGTGCCGCCGATGCCGGTTACGAGCATATTATATTCACCCTCCCACGACGCGGGTACAGGCAGGGGCAGGGTATCGGCGGGGAGTTCAGGCTTTGGACCGGTTTCCGGTGGACGGATTGCGGCCTGATTGGCCTCTTCTCCGCTGACGGTAACAAAGGACGGACAGAAGCCCTTTAGGCACGAATAATCTTTGTTACAGACGCTTTGATCGATTTCCCGCTTTCGGCCCAAGGGCGTCTCCACCGGCTTGATCGCCACACAGTTCGACTTCACGCCGCAATCACCACAGCCTTCACAAACGGCCTTGTTGATGAAGAGACGCTTGGCTGGATCTTCCATCTTGCCGCGCTTCCGGCGACGGCGCTTTTCCGCGGCACACACCTGATCGTAGAGCAGGATCGTGACGCCTTCGATCTCGCGCAGTTCCTTCTGCACCGCTTCCATCTCTTCACGGGGACGGATCGTAACGCCCTTGGCCCATGCGGTACCGGCGGCGTACTTTTCCGGATCATCCGCGACAACCACGATTTTGCTTGCACCTTCGCCGCTGAGTTGTTGGGTGATCGCCCAGGGCGTCAGGCCGCCTTCGTGCGTCTGCCCACCCGTCAGCGCCACAGCGTCGTTGAACAGGATTTTGTAAGTCATGTTCACCCCCGACGCGATTGCTGCTCGGATCGCCAGCAAGCCGGAGTGGTTATAGGTGCCGTCACCCATGTTTTGGAACATGTGCGGGGTTTCAACAAACGGGCTCATGCCAATCCATGGCGTGCCCTCAGCGCCCATGTGGGTATAGGCGGTGGTTCGTTCGGGGTAGATGTAGAGCGCCAGCGTGTGACACCCGATGCCTGCACCCGCCTTGGAGCCTTCAATAACCTTGGTCGACGTGTTGTGCGGGCAGCCGGCGCAGTACCACGGCGTCCGCTGCGGCGCGGGTGCGTTGCCGCGATCGATGGATGGCGCTGGCATCAACCGGCCTACACGGTCCGGATTGTCGGGGAGAATATTGCTCGCCACCAGTCGCCGATCGATCGCGCGCGTGACCTCTAACGCACCAAATTCTCCGTGTCCCGGCAACAAGGTCTGCCCCTCCGGGTCCCGCTTACCTGTGATCAGCGGCTTGGGAGTATCGGTTGCAGATCTGAGCACCAGCGATGCGGCCTGGTCCTCCACCAGTGGCCGCTTTTCCTCAACCACCAGCAGCTCATCACAGCGCATGGCAAAATCGGTGAAGGACTGCGGCTCCAGCGGCCAAACCTGTGCGACTTTAAACAAGCCGATACCCAGCTTCTCAAGGTCGGCCTCATCCATACCCAGCATCCGCAGTGCATCGCGTGCTTCCAAATGCCCCTTGCCAACGCCCGCAATGCCTAGGCGCATCCGGCCGGTTTTGGTGCCGTGGGTCTGGTGGTTGATGCGGTTGGCGCGGGTAAAGGCCTGAAAAGCTGGCAGCTTAAGCGACCACAGCCGCTCTTCCTGTGCCATCATGGAATCCGGGTGACGGATGGAGAGCCCTTCGGGCGGCATGTCAAAGTCCGTAGGCATCACAAAGTCGAGCGTATCGCCGACCAGATTGACAGCGCCCGAGCTTTCCACCGTATCGGTCAGACATTTGAGTCCCGCCCACGTCCCAGCATACCGGCTTGCGGCATAGCCAAACAGGCCCAGCGGCAGAAAATCATGAATGCTCGCCGGGTTCAGCACAGGAATCCCCATGCCAATCAACATCGGTTCGGACTGGTGCGCGGTTGTCGATGATTTCGAGGTGTGATCATCCCCCAGCGCAAGCAGGACACCGCCATTGGGTGAGGTTCCAGCGAGGTTACCGTGCTTGAAGGCATCGCCGGAACGGTCCACGCCCGGTCCTTTGCCGTACCACATCGAAAACACACCGTCGTAGGGCGTAGGGTCAAAGATGCCGACTTGCTGCGTGCCCCAGATCGAGGTCGCGGCCAAGTCTTCGTTCAGGCCTTCCTGAAACTTGATGTCGTACTCGTCCATGTGCTGCTTGGCACGCCAGGCCGTCAGGTCAACGTTGCCCAGTGGCGATCCGCGATATCCCGTGACAAACCCGCCAGTATTGAGCCCGGCAGCCCGGTCACGCCGCGCCTGATCCATCACGATGCGCAATAGGGCCTGCGTCCCGGTCATGAAGGCGACGCCTTCAGATCGGCTAAATTTGTCGTCCAGCGTGACTGAAGCCAGTCTCTCGCGCTGAATCGCGTCTAAAGGCGTTCCGTCTGGCATCCCTACCTCCCAAGCTCAAGCCCTGCGGCCCCTGTCCTGGGGCGGACTTTAGGTCAATAAGACTGCCTGATCTCAGAGGTTCAGTCTATAGGCTCGCGTTGCCGCACCGGTTCGAATTTCAGATTGTTCGTCAGAGCTGAGCGGACCTAACCAATCATTCCAAATTTCCACAATATCCGCGTAAGATTTGAAAAGCTTATCCACGGGAAAATTGCTGCCGAGCATGACCCGCGAGGGTCCAAAGGCGTCCACAATGGTCTGAAAGATCACCCGACAGTTCTGCGCGTTCCAAGTGGGATGGTACATACCTAGGCCCGATAGCTTGATGCTGACGTGGGGCAGCTTGGACAACTTCCACATCCCGTCCGCCCAGTGCGAAAGTTCAGGCTCAGCGGCTGGTACAGCACCGCGTTGTGCCGCGTCAAAGAGGAAATAGGGCCCGCCGCAGTGATCAATGATGACGGGAATATCATCGTGCTTTGAAAACAGTGCAACGGCGTCGTCCGCCTGATCGGGGTAGAGCTGCAAGTCAAAGGAAGCATTGTATTTGGCCAGCAGCGCGAAGTTCGCCTGCCAGACGGTTTCTTGCATCAGCTCCATGGGCACAAAGTTCATGGCCGGCGCCGCATCGGTGCGCGCCACGATGTGCCGGACACCGCGGAAACCGGGGCGAGCGGCATGGGCGGCGAGGGTGGCTTCAACATCATCATGACGCAAGTTGGCAAAACCGACCCACGCATTCGGAACGCCCAGTCCTGGTTCCCTTGTGGTTTGCTCAACAATCCAGTCGCTTTCGGCCACCGGATCAGGCAGACCGCCATCCGCCTGTACGTGCACCGAGGCAACCGCGCCTTCAACACAAGCCTCGGTCCAGAATTCATCCTTCACGTAGTCGCGCTGTATGGGGGTGGGATCACCAAAGGGCTTGGGCTCGCCGATCTGCCGCAACCAGCCGTATTCGAGGGTCGTGGGTTCCCACAAATGATGGTGTGCGTCGATAAACTTGGGCTTGGTTGCTGTCATCTCGATCTCAATCCTTCGGCTCAGCCTTGCAGACACGTGAGTTGTCAGCACTCAAACGCCTTTGTACTGGTTAAAGTCAAGGCGAGACGGGCGTTTTACCATCGTCAGGTTTTAATCCTCGAAAGGATGTACGCCATGGTGCGAATTTATGGAGATTGCCTGTCGGGCAATTGCTACAAACTGAAGCTTGTAACGGAGCTTTTAGGAACGCCACATGCTTGGAAATTCGTGACCTGGATCGATGGTGGCACCAAAACCGACGACTTCCTTGCCCGGGTCAACCCGGCTGGCAAAGTGCCTGTTCTGGAGACCTCCAAGGGTGAAATGATCCCAGAAAGCGGTGCCGCGCTCTATTATCTGGCGCGAGACTCGCATCTGTGGCCAGTCGGCGAAACAGACCGTGCACAGGTGTTGCGCTGGATGTTTTTCGAACAATACAGCCACGAACCCTTCATCGCCGTATCGCATTCTTTGAAAAAGCGGGCAGCGCCGTCACCCGAGACCGCCGCTAAACTCGCGGAGCTCCATCCCGGAGGCGTTCGCGCGCTTGAAACGATGGAACAGCACCTGAGCAGCAATGATTGGTTTGTCGCTGGCGCGCCAACGATTGCAGACATCTCCCTCTACCCCTACACGAGTTGGGCGCCAAGCGCGGGCTTCGATCTCTCAGCTTACCCCGAAGTACATAAGTGGCTGGGTCGTGTGGAGCGACTGCTTGGGTTTGTTTCGATGGAAGATGCCATCGCTCAAACGACACCTGCCTGATCACGCTGTCTGTTCCTTTAGTAAAATCAAGAGATACCCATGACACCCCACATCGAAGCCAACCATGGCGATTATGCAGAAGACGTTCTCCTCCCCGGTGATCCTATGCGCGCCGAATGGATCGCAGATACGTTCCTTGACAACGTCAAAGTGGTAAACCGCGTCCGTGGCGCCACGGGACTGACCGGCACGTATCAAGGGCGTCGGGTTTCGGTGCAGGCGACAGGCATGGGCATGCCCTCAGCCGCGATTTACGTGAATGAGCTGCTCATGGAATACGGCGTGAAACGCCTAATCAGGGTGGGGACCTGTGGTGGCTTGAATGCGGAAAACAAAGTTCGGGATATTGTGCTGGCTCAGGCCGCATCCACCAACTCGAACCAGAACCAGACACTGTTCGGTCAGTTCCAGTACGCCTCAATTGCGGACTTCGGCTTGCTCCGCAAGGCCGTGGATACCGCCGAACTCGCGGGCTTGCGCACCGTTGTTGGTGGGTTGGTCACCGATGATAACTTCTACGATCCTCTGGGCGGCACGCCCTACGAAGTGCTGAAAAAGCACGGCACCTTGGCCGTCGAAATGGAAACGGCCGCGCTCTACACAATCGCCGCGCGCTATGGGGTCAAGGCGCTGACCATCGCGACAATATCTGACTGTCTGGTGACCCACGAACAGCTTTCCCCTGAAGCGCGACAGGCCAGCTTGGTGGAAATGGTCAAACTGGCCCTGGATACTTTGGGCTAAGCCAGACTGAACGGGGACCTTTCGCACTCGTGAGCGAAAGGCCCCTTTTTTGACTTTAACTTCCTAATTCGGCTGAAGCAGAAGCTTCCCTGTGCGCCCGATTTCAGCATCCCGTCGCGTTGAGGATAAGCGGAAATATTCGCCTCGGGACCATTCATCCATGAAGGTATCATGCAGCCCCGACATCGGGTTCCCGCTTTGACCGTTAGACGTGATAAACCGGCTATTATCCAGGTCGCCAAGGTCAAAAATGTGTCGCAATGACGCCCCTGAGCCCATCGACATCATCTCGCCATCGTCGCTAAAGGAACCACCGCCGACATTCACGGTGTAGGGACCGCCGGGCGCAGGAATGTCATTCTGGAAGAACTGCCGCACCAGACCACCGACGCTCTCAAAAGTATGGGACATGGTGGCGATATGAACGGCGCCCCAGCGCCACTCCCGATGGTTCCTACCCAGTCGCTTGGTCAGCCGCTTCACGGCATCGTTAAAGGCTTCTGTGACAAGGGCACGGCACGCTGGGACGCCCTTGGGCTCGGGATCCGCAACGGCGTCGCCGCACCACCGGGTTGAGCGACCGTCCAGCATGGCCTGGTAGAGCTCTGGCTTGATGGCCCAGGTGCTGCGCGCTGCGCCATCGTCTTTACCCACCCGCAGCTGCGCCCATTCATCGCGGTACAGGCGGTTATTAATTTCGCGGATCCACGTGAGGAACAGCGTCATTTCCCACTGATCAACATGGGTATCGAACCCGTTCCAAAGGTCGAGTTCTGCTAGAATAGTGGCGTTTACGGCTGTTTCATCGGTTGCGTCGATCAACCGGGGCAAGAGGGCTTCTGCGAAGGTGCTGCGCGTATCAGTCTGAATGGCCGCGACGCTCTCAAGGGTGTGCTTCGCGGTCTCACCCAGCAGAGACCTGATCCGATCACCCCGATAGGGCAGCGACCACTCGGCAGTGATGAAGTGGGGGTAGTCTGTCAGGTTGGCGTGAGTCACGTCCTCATTGGCGGTCACGACGATACCTGAAGCAGGGTTGTGGGTCTGGGGCAGGTCTTCAAAGGAGAGATAACCCTCCCAGTCGTAGGCCGCCTCCCAGCCCGGAGCCGGCACGAAGCCGCGCGTGAGATTGCCCTCACCTCGCACCGGGATCCGCCCCGGCGCAACGTAACCGATGTTGCCTTCGACATCGGCATAAACCATGTTCTGCTGCGGGGATACAAAGCTGGCGCTGGCAGCCAGAAATTCGTCCGCGGACTGCGCGCGGTTAAGCTTGCTGGCAGCGTTGGCCGTTGTGTCGGTTTCGTCCAGTGCCGTCCATCGGAGAGCCAGCACAAATTCCTCGCCCAAGTAGCGCCCAACAGACGAAAGCACGTCAGACATCACCGGACCATGCCGGGTTTCGCGCACTTTTATCCGTACGGTTTCACCCCCTTTGACCTTGATCTCCTCCACACGGGTCTTGAAGGGTTCAATCCCTGTTGGGGTCACGTAAGATCGGGGTTCATCAGCGGCAATTTTCTCGATGTAATAGTCCTGAACGTCCGGCCCAGTGTTGGTAAAGCCCCACGCAACCTTGTCGGTCCGGCCGAGCACCACAAAGGGCACGCCGGGGAAAGTCGCGCCCATGACGTCCAGTCCTTCATCCGAAACTAAATGCGCGTAGTACCAAATCTGGGGGGTTTGCAGACCTAAGTGCGGATCATTGGCCACAATGGGTTTGCCGCTGACAGTGTGCTCACCGGACAAGACCCAGTTGTTGGATCCGATGCCCTCGAACAGCACACCAGCCGGATGAAGCCAGTTCAGCTCATCGCTGGGCAGCATCGCTGATGCCTGCACATCTGACGTCGAGCCAGTGTTGGGTTCCACGCCGTAGAACTCGGGAATATCGGGGATTTCGAGAGGTTGCGCGCCGGGGTAGGGTGGCCAGAACTCCATCATCGCCGAATGACTGACGATCTGCGATAGCGCGAAGCGGTCCAACTCCCGTGCGCCGGAGGCTCCCCCAAGATCGTAGGACATCATTTTGAGCCAGCCTAGGGAGTCCAGAATACTCCAAGGTTCCAGCTCACCCGCCGACCGCACCAGAAATTCTGGCGGCAAAGCGCCCTTGCGGTTGGCCAGAAAGGCATTCACGCCCTGCGCGTAGGCTTCCAGATCAGCGCGGGTTTGCTCGTCCAGAGACCGTGCGCCGGCGGCGGCAGCCTTTGCAAAGCCCATGGTGCGCAGGAACGTGTCAGCGCCAAGAGTTTCCGCGCCAATGACTTCTGACAGGCGACCTGCTGCGGTTCGACGGCTACGCTCCATCTGCCACAATCGATCCTGTGCGTGCACGACCCCAAGCGCAAAGAACGCATCAGCGTCTGTCTTGGCATAAATGTGGGGGATGCCGTGGCGGTCGCGGATTACCTCGACCTCGTCACTCAGTCCCGCCAGCATCATCGTGCCATTGATTTGCGGCAGACTGGTCCGGAGCCACATGTAGCCCCCAAAGCCGGCCAGCAGGCCCAAGAAGCCAACCAGAAAGATAATACGGAAGATCCAGCGAATGGTCTTCGCCATGATGAGAGTCCTCTTCAACACAACTATGAATCAAGGCCCCCCGTCAGGCCACAAAGGGAGACAACGGCACAGAAGCCGTTGGTTCGATGGTCAGTCCAACTCGACAAACCCCCTGTTTGACTGGGAGTAAGCAAAAAATCGCCAGCCTCCGTCGCTTGCTGTTCGTTCAAAGCGAATGGGGCGCGCATTGGCGTACACGTTCTGTGTCAGGTATTGCTGTTTCTGCATCAAATCGAGCAAGGCGCGCAAAACTCCGCCATGGGCAACGACCAAAGTGTCATTGACCGTCAAATTGTCCTCGGTCGCCGTTTTCACGCGTCCGTAAAAATCATCGATGCTCTCAACGCCCTGGGGCGGGCTGTACCAAAACGTCATGAATTCCTTGGCCCGCGTCGTCGGATCCTGGCTCATGCTCTGCGGAACGGGCGTTCCTTCCAACGAATCAAAGTTGCGCTCCTTCAATCCTTCGTCGAAGGTCGGCGTGAAGCCGAAATGCGCCGCAGTCGGCGCTAGCGTCTGGCGGACTCGCGTCATTGGGCTGGCCACGATCCCCGTCAGTGGCTCCCCTTTGAAAATCTCCGCAGCCGCTACGGCCTGATTGAGGCCGTTGTCATTCAGGGGGACATCCTGGGATCCCTGAAAGACACCTTTGGCGTTCGATGGCGTTTGGCCATGGCGCAGGAAGTAAAACCGTTCAACGGCCAAATCTAAAGTCTGGGTCATGGCGTCAGTTTAGCGTGCGTTTGGCAGCGGTGAAACGGTGATTTCATCTCATTTTCCTGCTTGATGGACGAATCTGACCTGTCCCGTGGGTCGATTTGGCAGGGTGCGAGGCTTTTATCCCCTGAGAGATGCATAGAACCCGGCGCTCGTGCGACCACGCCGCAGACCAGCGAGCAGCTCTTCCAACTATTCTGGGGTTTGATAAAGCCAGCCGCGCACTCATCTTTGGACTATGGCCGCACTCCCACTCGTATTCTCTCGCCGTTATCAGGCTGCCATTTCGGCCCGCCACCGGTTTCCTATGGGAAAGTACGGAGCGGTGCACGCAGTCCTCAGCGCGCGTCCTTGGTTTTCTGAGGTCGAGATCCACCGCGCGGCGCCCGCTACTCTCGATCAGGCAGCGCGCGCCCATGACCTGAATTACGTTGAGCGGCTCGTCGCGGGAGCATTATCGGACCGGGAGGTGCGCGATATCGGCCTGCCTCAGAACGCAAGCGTTGTCGCTCGCGCCTTTGCATCAGCAGGCGGAACCCTCTTAGCCTGTCGCCTGGCCAAGGACGCAGCGACCGGCTTAGCTGCATCACTCGCCGGCGGTTCACACCATGCGAACCGGGCCGGGGGTCGGGGGTTCTGCGTGATGAATGATGTCGGCGTCGCACTGTCCACGCTTCTGACTGAGCCAAACCCGTGGCTAAAGCGGGCCTTGGTGGTCGATTTGGACGTCCATCAAGGCGATGGAACGGCGGAAATCTTCGCGGATGAGCCCCGAGTGTTCACCGCAAGCCTTCACTGTCAAGACAACTACCCCTTTACCAAAGCTATCTCTGACTTGGACATCGGATTGCCTGCCGGAACCGGCGACAGTGGCTATCTGCCCGCCGTAGACCAGCTGCTACACCGCCTGGACAGTGTTGCGATCAGGGCCGACATGATTGTCTACAACGCAGGCGTTGACCCTCATGTCGAAGATCGATTGGGACGGCTGGCTTTGAGTGACTCAGGGCTGGCGGCGCGTGATGAGATGGTTTTTGAATGGGCGAGGGCGCACAGAAAGCCCCTTTGCCTCGTGTTGGGGGGAGGCTACGATCGCGATGTTGCCGTTGTTGCCGAGCGCCATGCGCACGTGTTTGATCGGCTTTATTCTGCCCATAAACTTCGAACTTGAGAAACCTATGCCCCGCATATACGAACTCGACGGCATCCGTCCGGAAATTCACCCCGAAGCCTACATCGCACCCGGCGCGGTTTTGATTGGGAACATTAAAGTCGCCAAGGGCGCGTCGATCTGGTTCAACGCCGTGCTGCGCGGGGACAATGAGTTCATCGACATTCAGGAAGGCTCAAGCATTCAGGACGGCGCCGTACTTCACACTGATATCGGCTTCCCCATCATCGTTGAGCCCGGGGTGACGGTCGGTCACAACGTGATCTTGCACGGTTGTCACCTCAAGCGCGGTTGCCTAATTGGCATGGGAGCCTCGGTTCTCAACGGGGCGGTTGTGGGTGAAGAAAGCCTGGTCGGCGCCAATGCGCTGGTCGGCGAAGGCAAGGCCTTTGAACCCCGCAAGCTGATCCTCGGCGCACCGGCGAAACCGGTACGGGACCTCGATGAGAACACGCTTGCCCGCATGGAAGGTGGCGCACGATTCTACATCGAAAATGGCGCGCGTTTCGCAGGCACGCTCAAGCGCGTTGACAGAGACTAGCCTTCACGCTCAAGACCGCCGATAACCCGATACACTGAGACGCAGAAGAAAAAGAAGGAATCGCAGCAATGACCAAAGTCGCCTTTTTGGGCATGGGCGTCATGGGATACCCCATGGCAGGGCACCTCGCCGCCGCAGGTCACGATGTTACCGTCTACAACCGCACGGAGAGTAAAGCCGCGCAATGGCCGCGCGAGCACTTAGGCAGCGCCCGACCAACTCCGCGCGAAGCCGCAGCTGGTCAGCGTATCGTGTTTGCCTGCGTCGGGAACGACGATGATTTGCGAGCGGTTTGCCTTGGCGAGAACGGAGCCTTTGCAGGAATGGACCCAGGCGCGCTATTCGTTGATCACACCACGGTATCGCCAACAGTGACAGGAGAGCTCGCGGCAGCGGCTCAGGCTGCAGGGCTGCGCTATGTCGATGCGCCCATTTCCGGGGGGCAGGCCGGGGCAGAGAATGGCGTGCTGACCGTCATGTGCGGCGGGACCAAAGCGGACTTCGACGAAGCAGCCCCCGTGATCGACGCCTATGCCAAGAAATGCAGGCTCATCGGTCCCGTTGGGGCAGGGCAACAATCCAAAATGCTCAACCAGATCTGCATCGCAGGACTGGTTCAGGGGCTCTCCGAAGCGGTTGCACTGGGCCAAAAACTAGACCTGGATATGGAGGCCGTGCTCGACGTGATTTCCAGCGGTGCTGCGCAATCCTGGCAAATGGAAAACCGAGGGAAAACCATGGTGGCCGATGAATTTGAGTTTGGCTTTGCCGTGGACTGGATGCGTAAGGATCTTGGAATTTGCCTCGATGAAGCCAAGGCAAACGGTATGACATTGCCGGTGACGGCATTAGTCGACCAGTTCTACGGCGACGTACAAAAGATGGGCGGTGGGCGCTGGGATACATCCAGCTTGATCCGCCGGCTCACCCGGGGTTAACCCTTTAGCCGCCTACGTTGCAGCTCCGCGAAGAACCAAAATCGTTTTAAGTTGTCCACAGACTGTGGTAGATCTTATGCGTCTTTAATCACGGTTTAGGGGGCCATGCTGTGGCGTGTCCGTCGCTTGGCGATCTCCACGTGTGTGTGGCCGCGCTGGTTCTCACGATGCTGGCCTGCCTGTTCCCGTCCTTGGTCTCGGCGCAGCAGCAGGAGCTGTTCCGCGCCAACGTGAATTCGGCCCCGGTCACAGATCCGACGGCAGTCAAATACGAAGCCAATGCTGGTGCCTGGCGGCATGGCGTTCCCCTGAAGCAGATCGATCCTCAACAGCTTGAGATCTTCCAAAACCTTCCCTTCACAGGCTGGTTAAAAGCGGACAACCACCGAGCCTTTGCCATCGGCACCCCCTCCTCATGCCCCTACTCGTGGCGCTCCACCGCTTATCCAACCGCCGAAATGGCAGCCGAAGAGGCGCTGCGCTACTGCACGGAAAAGGTGTTGCGGTTCAACCAACACCAGACAGAGCAGTGCGGCTGCAAGCTCGCCATGGTGAACAATATATTGTTCGTCGATCCAATCGAGCTGGCCGTCCCAAAGATTGCTCCGGCTCTTTGGGATTTCGGTGACGGATCCATGGTGGCTGGCCTGCTCATATACGATCGCATTTTTGGTCGAAATAATCCGGTTCAATTCGTCGACGCTGGCGGGCAGTTGCGGTGTCAGGGGACATATTCTGCCTCTGCTGTCCTAATCGATAACCATTTTAAGATTAACTGCGATTTTGCCGCTGGCGTGCTCAAGGGCAAAGTGGGGGTGAAGAACCTGCAGTCCTTCAACCCGCATGGTGAAGCCTTGGTTCAGGATAGCAACGGCTCCCAGATCCGGCTTGTGGTTGCCAAATCCATCCTTGATTATCTCGAAGGCAAATGAGCTTGCCCCACCCTGCATTGGCTGCGTTGCAATAAGCTCAGTGTGGCTTGGGTTGATCTTCAGTCCCTGATCGCTCAAAAGCCCAGCATCGCGGGGCTCTAGGGAACCACCACTTTGCCTAGTCCTGCATTGGCTGATAGATGACCGAGAAGGACCTGACCATGGCTTTTGAACGAGTGCCCGAGCTATACGCTGCTCCCAACGAGCGCGCTGAGCTGCTTGAAAAAATCAAGGACATGCAGTCAGTTGATCTCTCTGCTCGCCAACTCTGTGACCTCGAACTGCTGATGAACGGCGGTTTCGCACCGCTCACAGGTTTCTTAGGGCAGGCTGACTATGACGGCGTCGTCGAAAATATGCGACTTGCATCAGGCGCACTCTGGCCCATGCCGATTACGCTGGATGTCACCGAGAAGGTTGCCGAGAGCCTGGTAATGGGCGAGCAAATCGTTCTGCGGGACCCTGAAGGCGTTCCACTGGCCGTGATGGACGTGGAAGAAATGTACACGCCAGATAAAGATCGTGAAGCAGAATTGGTCTACGGTGCCAACGACATGGCGCACCCGGCTGTGCGTTACCTGCACAACCAGACCGGCAAGGTCTACCTTGGCGGCCCCGTAACCGGCATCGATGAGCCAGTGCACTATGACTACCGCCAGCACCGTTTCACTCCAAACGATCTGCGCCGCATGTTCCACAAGTGGGGCTGGCGCCGGGTAGTGGCGTTCCAGACCCGGAACCCACTCCACCGCGCCCACGTTGAGCTGACCGTTCGCGCCGCGCAGCAAACTGAAGCCAACCTGCTGATCCATCCGGTCGTTGGAATGACGAAGCCCGGCGACGTGGATCACTTTACCCGCGTGCGCTGTTACGAAGCGGTCATGCGTCACTACCCGGATCAGACCACGGCCATGGCCCTGCTGCACCTGGCCATGCGGATGGCCGGCCCACGCGAGGCTCTGTGGCATGCGCTAATCCGCAAGAACCACGGCTGTACGCACTTCGTTGTGGGCCGTGACCACGCAGGGCCGGGCAAGAACAGCCAGGGTGAGGACTTTTATGGTCCCTATGATGCCCAGGAAATGGTCACGAACTACGCCGACGAAATCGGTATCGAAATGGTGCCATTCCAGGCCATGGTATACGTGCAGGAACGCGCGCAGTACGTACCGATCAATGAAGTCAACGACGACGAAACCAAGCTGAACATCTCAGGCACCGAACTCCGTCGCCGCTTGCGCGAAGGGCTGGATATTGACGAATGGTTCTCTTACCCCGACGTCGTCACCGAGCTCCGCAAAACCCATCCGCCGCGCGATAAACAGGGTTTTACCTTGTTCTTCACCGGCCTTTCCGGCTCGGGCAAGTCCACCATCGCCAACGCCGTCATGGTCAAGCTTCTCGAAGCCGGCGGCCGTCCGGTTACGCTGCTCGATGGTGATTTGGTACGAAAGAACCTGTCCAGCGAGCTGACCTTCTCCAAGGAACACCGCGACCTGAACATCCTGCGCATCGGCTACGTGGCCTCTGAGATCACCAAGAACGGTGGCATCGCAATTTGTGCACCGATCGCACCCTATGAGTCGACCCGCGCGCAAGTGCGGGACATGATCGAACCGCTGGGTGGCTTCCTGGAAATCCATGTTTCGACCAGCCTAGAAGTCTGCGAAGGCCGCGACCGTAAGGGTCTTTACGCTAAGGCGCGGGCCGGGTTGATCAAGGAATTTACCGGCATCGATGATCCATACGAGACTCCGAACAAAGCAGAGTTGGTTCTCGATACGGCTGACATGAGCCCGGACGAAGCCGCGCACAAAATCCTTTTGAAATTGGAAAGCATGGGCCTTCTCTCCGCCCGCAAGTACTAAATTACGCGTCTTTTCAGCCAGTTGACCTGTTTGAAGCCAGCACCGTTCGGCGGTGCTGGCTCTTTTTTTGACCGCTGCCGCAGTACATCCATCTACCTTAATAAAGGTTTTGCTAGGTTACGCGATTAGGAGCCTCTGTTGGCATATCCTCTGCTCATTTGTTTTATTGATAGAGATTTTTCTTTCTCTTTCAGATTGTAAAACCAAAGGATAACTGACCATGACCATGAGAGGTTTCGGACGAAACCAGGCAATGGATCTGTTAAAGGCATCGATCGTCTGCGCTTTCGGTGCTGCTTTGGTGGGATGTGAGAGCACCAGTTCGCATTTTATCGCCCATAAGCCATTGGTAGAGCTGGCTTCGACCCAAGGCGATGTCCGGGAGCTGGAAATGCGCGCGGGCTTTCTCCACCTTGAAGCTACCTGCGACGTGGAGAACGACGCCGTCTGTCGCGTGGCTGCGGCAGAACTGTGCAGCACGCCGCCAAGCATTTACGACCGTCAAACCTTCCGAGACGGCAGACAGGGCGAGTGGCGCAACGTTTGGTTGGCCCAGTGCGAGCCTAGAAAAACTTAAAACACCACGATCGAGGCACAAACCTGCATGAGCGGTGCACGGGTGCGCTTCGGTCGAGTTAGCGGTGGCCGGTTTCTGGGCAGAAATCGGTCGCCGCGTTTTTTTGCAGGCGCAATTAACTCATCTGCGTGAGTCTTCACCTCTGGCCGGAAACAGGGAAGTTGGTCCGCCCTGAAGGACTCGAACCTTCAACCTACCGCTTAGAAGGCGGTTGCTCTATCCGGTTGAGCTAAGGGCGGGAATAGCGCGTGATTAGCATGCGGTCCTGATGGGCTCAACGTTTTTAGGCCCAAGTTTCAACCACCCTCACACAGAGCTTCCATGATGGGCTTGGCGACATTCCAATGATAACGGATGGCCGGCAAAGAGTCGCCCAATGTTTCTGGGTTTTGCTCTAAAACTCCGGCGACGGAAGACAGAGAGAGCAGCCCATAACTGGCCGCTGAACCCTTGATGGCGTGGGCCTCTCGTCGGGCGTCTTCGCTGCCCGGAGCCGCCTTTTCTAGGACACCAATCCGACCGTTCATTTCATCCGAAAAAATAGCCACTGACGTGGAAAAGAAATCGGCACCAAAGGTCTCAAGCAAGCGCTCCAAAACATCTTGATCAACCACCGGCTCAACACCAGCCGTGCTGCGAACAACCGGTGGAATGGGCATCTCCGGTTGCTGTGAGTCTCGGTGTGAAACACTGGTATTTTGGGGCGAATGCGTCTGGATCGCACGCAAGAGATCGTCCTCAGTGAAGGGCTTGGCGAGCACCTCAGTAAATCCGTCTTTTAGATATTTTTCCCTGTCGCCCTTCATCACGTTGGCGGTAATCGCGATGATTGGCAGGGGCGGGATACGCGGGTCGATTTCCTGTCGAGCTAGCTGCCCCTGAGCCTGGCGGCTTAGCGTTACGCTCAGAGCCTCCCGCCCATCCATTTCCGGCATGGATATATCGAAAAAACCAATGTCGTAAGGCATGGTTTCTAGAGCATGAACGGCCTCCAGCCCATTGGAAACCAGATCAATCTGATGTCCCGTTGGGGTGAGCATGGCGCGGATCAGCATCTGGTTGGACGGGCTGTCATCGGCGAAGAGCAGGCGCAAGGACCGTTCGGCACGAAGCGGACCATGGAGGCCACTCCGTGCTGATTTCTGGGACACCAGCGCGGCAATATCTGCGACTGGAAATTCAGCTTCGAACCAGAAGGTAGACCCTGCGCCCACGACAGACATGGCGCCTGTTTCTCCTTCCATCGCGTCAGCAATCCGTCGACAAATATTCAGGCCCAGCCCCGTTCCACCCTGACGCTTCTCGACCGACGCGCCGACCTGCTCGAACGGCTGAAACAAGCGCGCTTGCGCCTCTGGCGATATGCCAGAACCCGTGTCCTCTACGGAAAACCTCAGTCTGACATGGCGGTCTGACAAAGCGCGCGTGGGCGCCACCTTTACGGAAATTTTGACCGCCCCTGAATCGGTGAATTTGATGGCATTGGAAACAAAGTTAATCAGCACCTGCCGTAGCCGCCCACCATCAGCCCGAACCGCAGCGGGCAGGGCAGAATCCAGATCGCGTTCGAGCCGGATGCCTTTAGCATTCGCCGCGTCGCGATAGAGGCGCACGACTTCGCGGACGATCTGGGTCAGAATAACGTCCTCTTCCTCCAGCGCCAGCTTGCCTGCTTCCATCTTGGACACATCCAGAATGTCGTTCAGCAGGATCATCAGGTTGCGCGCCGAGGTCTCGGCGACGGTTACATATTCCTGCTGCGTATCGCTAAGATCGTCACGCTGGATCAACCCAAGCATCCCAAGGATGGCGTTCAGCGGGGTCCTGATTTCATGACTCACCGTGGCAAGGAATTCTGACTTAACGGCGTTGGCAGCTTGCGCTTCATTTCGGGCGACGGTCAGGTCACGCTCTTTTTCGGCCAATTCAGAGATATCAACCCGCACACCCACCAGCCAACCATTGGGCAGCAATCGGTCAGTGGCGCGCACGGTTTTGCCGTCACGCAGTTGGTGCCGGTTCGTTCGGGTGGTGCCAACCCATCCCGCCGGATCCTTGATCGAAACGGCTTCAGGCCTGTCGATGACGCTGACAAACCCGCTCTGCCGCTCTAGCGACCAAATGTCTTCAATGTTGATGCCAGGCACGTACATGTCGGCAAGTTCGGCATAGATTTGGCGATAGCGCTGGTTTGTGACGATGATCCT
>JACLAC010007903.1_pt1 | contig 59157 bp, 36 predicted proteins | sample 8027881 | NCBI WGS metagenome assembly JACLAC01 (sample SAMN15725517, study PRJNA655200) | protist metagenome | isolation source: fluorescence activated cell sorting (FACS) single amplified genomes of... | place: Spain: Blaines Bay Microbial Observatory, Mediterranean Sea | collected 2016-01-19
CAACCGAAGAAGGTGAGATGCCGGAGGCTGCGATGCTTGATGCCCTTTTGTGTGCTCTGTTATTACTGAGTGAAACAATTTGAGGTCTGGATGAAGATGCTCTGGTAGGGTACTGTGCGATGTCAGTTGCCATCCTCCCATAAGAGAAACCCAATGCAGTTGCCGCCCGTTGTTTTGTCCGCCACCTCGGTGCTAGCGGTTGCGGTTTGTGCAAATGTGGCGTCATCGCAGTTTGTCGTCCAGGAAACAGTTTCCATTTCTGGTACCGTAGAATCCGTCTCCGGCAACGTGCTGGTCGTGAAAGACGAGACTGGCAAAGCTTATCCCGTACGGGTTCAATCCACTGACAAGGAAAGTGTGCAATTGGCGGGCGGCCAGTTTCTCCGATCGCCTGCCGAAATCGTTGTGACCGGCAGTTATGCAGTGGATGATTTGCAGCCAGGTCAGAACATCCGGTTTCAGGGTAATTTGAATAGACTGGGACGCACTTCGGGTGAGGTCAGTGAGATTTCCCTTGTCACGGGTGAAGACGAGCCCAACGGAATCAAGGTCGTTCAAGAGGGAAGCAAACCCGGTGTTTACTCGACTTGCGAGATCGTTGCTCAATTCAGTCGAGCGACGAATGGCCGTTTGGTTGTGAAGATACCAGCGAATAATGGATTTACACGAAAGTCCACGTTATCCATTCCGCTTGCGAAAGATGCAACCGTTCGTTTCATGAGCGATGACATCGGTCGCGCCGGAGCAGGAGCCAAGGTGACGAGACTGGTTGCAGTGCGCCTGAACACGGGAGACATCGTTGCCAAAACACTTGCAATCGAAGTCACTAGCAGGACCACTGCAAGGGCGAGTATTGATGATGCGTTGCTTGCCAAATATCGGCATCTATCTGACGAACCGCGAAAACCACGGCTGATTCGTTCGCAGCACTACGCGTTCATGACAGACGTTTCAGAACGTCAGGCACGGATCATTCTCGACAAGCTGGAAACAATGGCTACGCTTCTGTCGAAGTATTTTGGGCAGGCTCCCAGCGGGGTCGTAGAGGGATTTATCGTGCGAGATTTAGCCGATTGGCCAGACGGCTTGTTGAAAGAACCGGCCGGTATCGCCAAGATCCGAAATGGCGCCGGTATCTGTTTCAACTCCTCACTCGGCAATCGGCATCGCGCTGTGCTTTACTCATGCGATGACCATGGCGTCATTCAACACGAGTGCACACATGGATATTGCCATCTCGCTTTCGGATCAACAGGTCCAACTTGGCTGGCGGAAGGTTTGGCAGAAATGGGGCAATACTGGAAGTTTGATACACAGGCTGTCGATATTAACCCCCGCGTTATCGCCTATGTGCGGGGTACCAAACCCAAGAGGAAGTTGCTGGAAATTGCTGTGCCGGGACGAGTCGATCCCGGGTCTTGGCAAGACTACGCGTGGCGGTGGGCGTTGTGCCATCTACTGGCAAACAATCCCAATTATGCAGATCGCTTCAAGCCGCTGGCGATCGCCCTCATGAAGAGGCGAGAGGGTGTAACATTCGAAGCGATTTACGGCCCGACCGCGCAGCAACTCTCATTTGAATACGCATTGTTTCTCGATGCACTGGACAATGGATACCGTGCTGACCTCTGTGCTTGGCAGTGGAACCGGAAATTCGCACCACTGGCAGGAGAACGGCGAACACAAGTGAAAGTGGCAGCCGTCTTAGGCTGGCAAGCGACCGGCGTACGGCTTGAAAAGGGAGCATCCTATGACCTTGCCGCCGTCGGAAATTGGAAGATCGCGAAAGACGGTGGCGAGTACGACGCGGACGGTGACCAGGTTGGACGCGGAAGGCTGGTTGCAGTGATTTTCAATGACTTCAAGCTCTCCGATCCGTTTCCAATTGGCAAGTTGAAGAGTTTTGCATCACCGACCGATGGGCAGCTATTCCTTCGCTGCCAAGATGATTGGAACAAGTTAGCGGATAATTCCGGGGAACTGACCGTCCACATCCGACGAAGTCCAAAGGTCCCGTAACTCCTGTCGTCCCCGCCAGCGAGAAATTGCTGGCAGGGACCGATCGTTCTTTCCCTTTTTGGAGCCTACTAATGGGTTGGCACTCTAGTTCGGAGTCGGGATCGAAAGACCTCTGTTGCCCACGCTGTCGAAAGTCGGATCGTTTCAGGTCATGTGCCTAGCTTGACTGCTGCCATGTGACGTAGGCGGTAATGCAAACCTAACAACCACCGACTCGCTACGTCCTATGCTACGGCAACTGACCTCCCGGGTCATTCTGGTCGTGAGATGGCGAAGCCAGACGTGACACCGCAACATTCATGCCATTGCCCGATTTGTTTCAAAATGAAACGCTGCACTCAGATTGGGATGAAAAGTATCTGGGTGTACCTCTGTTTGGCATGCCAGATGGAAATTGATTTCAACTCGCAAATCACGTGCTTTTTTTCGTTTGAAGCGGTTGCCTGGGCCTCTGGTCGCACGCGGCATCTGACTTGCATAGTTCCGCACCTGAAATCTGCCATGCACCAATTTGGTGTACGACGCACTTCATTTCATTCCATGTATTTCAGGATCCGTAACCATGTCCACCACGTATCACTTGGCTTGTTGTTTTTCTCTTTTTCTTTGCATGTGCTGCAATTTGGCGATGGCAGAAGTTGCCATTGATCACAATTCCACTCGGTCCAACAGGGGAACTACTGTTGGCGGTGGGGGTGATGCGACCGACACTGAGTTGGCGATGGGTAACGATAAAATTGTTCGTAAGAAGCCAGGTCGAACAACCTATGCAAACGTAACCCTGTCCGCCGTCGGTGAAGCTGAGGCGATCGAATACGGATTGATTGCAGCGCTCATGAATGGGGATGATGACGCGATGATTGAATATGCATTGATCGTGGCATTGCTTACAGAGATGGAGCAAGCTGCAACCGGTGATTGCAACGACAGCTATAAACAGGTTAGGCCATCTCTCGCTGCGGGGGACGGCGATCTTGGTGGAGGAAATGGAAATGCGGGCTCAGGAACACTTCGTAACAATGATCCCATTCCAGGTATCGATGTCATCGTTGACAAGGATCCAGTGTTGAATGAGTCCTTGAATAATTCGCCGGTCATGATGCTCAATGAAATGTTGAGAGCAGGTTATAGTCAAGCTGAAGTTGTTGAATTTGCTCTTGCAACAGGGTTGCTGGGACCTTAGTCAGACAGGTCACTGATGTTCACATCGTCATCAGGTGCAGGGAGTGAAAACAACGCTATATATCCCGGCAGTTTTGGGGTGTGTCGAGGTCAGCGAGAAAGCTGAAAACCCCGTCAATTGCAGTGCCCAGGGCGGGACTTGAACCCGCATAGCCGTTACCAGCCGGGGGATTTTAAATCCCCTGTGTCTGCCAATTCCACCACCTGGGCGGCTCTGCAATCATGGTTTGATTGTCACGAAATTACAACGCTATTCAAAACGCCGAGGCGACAACATCATGCTTCATGAGTGCCGATTCCCACTGGGGGTCCGCGACAGCGATTATGGTGGCACATCGACAGGGTTTCGCCAAGTGTCAACCCACGCAGCCGGTTAACTTTACACCAATCCCCTGAAGATTTGCATTGTGGGGAGACTCACCCTGACAGCGATTGCACTACTGATTCGCTGCTGCCAATTCATCAGCTCAGGATGATCATGTTCCTGACTGGTTCAGCCTTGAAGTTAATAGGCTTCCACATCGGTCCGGATAGCGCGATTAATAGGTTTGGTCCGGCAACTCACAAAATCGCATTCATTCCACTCAATCTGAGTCGTGCTTGCGTGATGGACCTGACGTAGGCTTTCGAAGACTGTCTCGATGAATGCCATTTTTGAGATTCAATGCGAGCCCGGATATCGGAGAAAAACTGATGGAATCAAGCGGTAACAACTATCAAGTCTTGTTGGACTATCTGGCCGAGCGCGGCCATGATGACCAGGAGATTCAAACCATCATGGCTCGCGTCCATGATTACGATGAAAAAACCCAACATGATTCCATCATGGATTCTATCGGAAGCGGTGGAATGGATCTCGAAGCCTTGGTGCGTGAGGCGTTGGGCGACTGATCCTGACCTCATGCTTTTTGACCGGCAACACGATATTTTGAGTAGTTGTTGACGGGCTATGACTTATCCGGACGCCGAAATCTCTGTTCGCCCGGCCTTTGTTCTGGTCCGAAGCTGGGTCGTTTCCCCGGAAAACGGCGTGACGATGAGGGCCGGTTCGGTTGCTGTCCTCTGATCTCCTGACCGCTGAGACTGCTGTCTCCATTTTGATCGAGTTTGCGAAGTGATGCAGATGCTGATTCGATTTCCTCGACGGACAGTGTTCCATCACCGTTGATGTCCAATGCGTTAAGTACCGGAATGCGGCGCATCATTTCAGCCATCTTCGAGCGACCCGAGCTGGGCCGATTCTGTGGCGATCGATTGCCGGGGGTTCGCCGACTACCACCATCGGCATCCCGTTCGAGTGAAACAAGGTACTCCTGAGTCACAGGAATGCAGAACGTTTCTGCATCATCGCAGGCAAAGTACTTCACTGTGACACGGAGTGGTTCTGACGAGCGGCCGTCGATATCGAGTAAGAACTCACGGGGGTCCGCGTCGGCATCAATTGCTACGGCAGCCGACTTACCTTCTGTCGGCGAGACAGTGACATCTGATGGCGTCTCAATGCTATAGGTCAATGCGGGAGCCTTGTTGTTCCAGTGCACCTTATAAAGTGGGTCGAGAAAGAAACCCAGATAGAGTTTTCCCTGGCCCATTTCGGCGCGCAGTTTTGCATAGTGTGGTACTTCGGACTCTTTGACGGTGATCTTGATGGGGGCCATCTGGCTTGGGAGATTCACTCGTTGGACGACTCCCGTGCGAGCTTTCTCTGGCGGCGGACGGGTTGGCAAATTCAGGTCAGCTACCATCGTGGGTGTGTCCACTGGTCCAACCAGATCAGTCAATTCAGCTCGCAATTCGCTGGGTTGACTCCAATCACGCGACACAATGATTTTTCCCTGAGGATCGATGATGAACTCTGAGTTGGGGCGATTGCCCAAGGCATGTTTCAAGTCATTGTTCATACTGTCACAGATCCAGGGGATCCGGGAGCCAAGGGTGCGTTTGGCCTCGGCAACGTGCATTAGGCGTTCCTCGAGGTTGAATGGCGTTATGTAGCCATTGGTTTCGGGATGTGCGAGGGCTTTGTAGATATAAAAGAACTTCACGCCCGCGGGACGAAAGTCACGTTCCACTGTCTCCAAACTGGGGACATTTCTAAGGAACGGTGGTCAGGTCAGGCACCCAAAAACCAGAACGGTGTAGCTACCACGCAGGGTCGAGGTCGAGAACTCCTGGCCCTGTTCATCAAACGCAGTGACCGTTGGAAGCATGGTGCCGGGTTTTGGCACCTGTCCGCCGCCCCGGCCTCGCGAGGCATTACCGGGTTGGGCATAAGTTGGCATCACCATGCAACCTAGCATGGGGACGAGTAACATTACTGCTCGGATCATGGTCGCGCCCCGAGGGTGAAAGAGTGATGTTTCTGGAGTCCTACCCTTTGAACCCCTGATGCAGGTAAAAGTTTCTCCGCCTTGATAGGTCACGGGTGATCCTGATGGCCAGCCTGACGGATCCGTTGTTTTCTCAGGGAACGGGGTCGAAACAGAGCAATTGGCCGTTTTCCAACACGACCAGGATACGACCGTTGTGATCGATTGCGGTTCCACCTTTGACCGCGTTGGCGGGTGTGGCGGCAATCCAACGATCGGTCCCATCAGCTGTATTGATGGCGACCAGAAAACTTTTTTCAGGTTCGTTGTCTGGATGTCCCGTCGCCAGCAAGGTTTTTTCCGTGATTGCGAAGCTGGTGAACCGTCGATTCGCCGTGTCAGACCACAGGGCATCCGGAAGCTTGCCACCTCGCCGTACCCAGCGGGCTGCTTCTTTGACCGGCTTCTTGGCACCCGGTGGCAGGGCAGGTTGTTTGGAAAGATTGACAAACTGGCTGCCTTCGTAACTGGCATCGTGTGACAAAGCACAGCCATCGGTGCACTGGTAATCCAGCGAGACATACTTGCCGTAATCGGGGTAGTACGGATAGAACGCCGTTCGGTACTGGGAGGTAACCTGTTTACGGGGCGTATTGAGGCATTGAAGTGTCTCAGGGTCGTATCGCGCCGTTTCGTACACACCCCCGGCCAAAAACCGTAGCTCACCATCTACCATGGTCAGGTTCCCTTGCATGCTGATGCCGTTGTTGACCTCTCGCTGCAGTGTCCCTGAATCTCGGTTGGATGCTTTGAGTTGGCCGGTCACTGCATCGAGTGCGACCACATGGGTTCCGTCGTAGTGGGTGATTCCGGCTGCCGCATAAACGGTATTGCCATCAACGACAACGCCTCCGGCAACCGGCCACGCGGAAATCAGACGATCATAGACAGGCAGCCAGCGATCAGCCGGACCGACGCGATAGGACCACAGGAATCGACCATCCCGGGCTGACATGGCATAAACACGTCCGTCTGCCGATCCAACATAAAGGCGATCATTCGAAAGGGTGGGCGAATAATAGACGGGTCCGCCGGTGTAGTTGGTCCATGCGGCTGTACCGTCAGCATTGAATGCCCGGACAGCCCCTGATCGATCCGCTACAAAAACCATGCCACCCGCTGTCACAGGTGCTGTCGACAGGACATTCTCAGCCAGGTCGACCGACCAACTCAGTGACACATTGCCGGGGATCGCAGTCTGGGTTTGATCATTTCGTGCCTTGTTGCTGCGGTAGCTTGTCCAGTCGTCAGGATCGGCGTCGATGGCGGGTACGTCAGCTTTGAGGTCACCGGTTAACAGTGCTGGTTCCACGGTCGTAGATTCGGATTCATCCGTGCCTTCCGGTCGTAAGGCGATATTGCCGTAAAGAGACAACTGGCAGCCACACATCCAGGGTCCCCAATACAAATGACCTCCTGCAACCAAGACACCATCCTGACAAGGTGGTCGCATGGGATCAATGTGCTGTGCCGTGTTCGTATCGGTCAGCACGCGAACGGTACCACCATTGGCCCGGTAAAAAACGCTGTCGGCACAGCCCGTTGCCCGAGTGCACGCACGGCGCGCGGGAAAGGTCTCGAGGACTTTTCCAGTTTTGTAGTCAAGCTTCATGCCGTTCTCGGATTTCTGTGGACCAGCCGCCCAGATTCCGTCGTCGCGCAACACCAACTGCAGGTTGCCAGTGGGGTGGGTCCATGCCAGTTTTCCATCTTCGGCTGATGCGACCACCATCCGTGTCCGTTGCGGACCCGAAAAAAACAGAAAATTGTTGTCACATTTGATGTAACAGGTCGTTGCATAGCCAGTGATGTAATGCTGTGCTTTCTCCTGATCATCGATGGCGGTCAACAGATCCTTGTCACTGTTCTTCCACAACAGTTTGCCTGTGTAGCGGTCAATCGCTGCCAGAAACTTGCCAGGGCAGTAACAGAAGATGCGCGTGTCATTCATGCATACCGCCCGTGCATCCAGAAATTCATCGTCACGGAAATGCCAGATTCGCTCTTTGGTTTTCAGGTTGAGAGCAACCAGTGTTCGCCCAAACCCAAAGGAGGTCCGGGGATCGCTGTAGTCATGACCATCCCACATGCCCCATGGCCAGTGACCGAGTCCCCGTCGGATTGCCCGTTGAGTTTGGATTTTGACTTCCGGATTGCCTACGAGGGCATAAAGGACTCCGTCACGCATGGCCATCCATTTCCAAACCGGCCCGTCGGTGATTTTGCTATCGATCCTGATTTCGTCCCTGAGTTCACCTGTTTCACCCTCAAAGATTTTGCATGATTCGTGATCGCCCATGTAAAGAGCGTCGTCGGTTGCAACCATGGTGTTGCGGTGCAACATGAAACCTGGTGAAAGATCGCGCTGCCACAGAATCATGCCGTTGTAGGCATTGATGCACAGCAACGTATTGAGCATCGCGTTCTGGTTGGCTTTGTGTGCGATGTGTCCCATGGCTTTGTAGATTCGCCCACCGGCAATGACGGTCTGTTCCGGCATGGGGCTGAATTTGGGATACCCGATGAACTGGGTACGGAAGTTGCCACGGACCAATTGATCGTCAGATTGCGGATTGTTATCCGGTCCATGATAGGGATGAGACCAATCGTCGGTGCCAGATGGCACCGGTTTGACACGCTCTTGGTTGGCAATCTTTGCAATACCGCGCGGTCGCAAAACTCTCATGACTTCCGTTTCAGGGACAGCGTTGCCGAGTGACTCGCTGACCAAGATCCGGTCGGCAACGTTGTTGCCGAGGTGAATGTTTTTCAGAGATCCTGTTTCAATGAACAGTCGCGTTCCAAGTAACTGGGCAGCATCTGCCCGTGCGCGAATCACGGTAGCGAGTGCTTGATCATCTGTTTGCACAAACACGATCAGCCCTTCACGCTGACACAATTCAAACAGCCGATGGACTTCGTTCGCTGTGATGCCGATGACCCCCACGATTCCACGGTTGAGGTCGGGGTTCTGCATCGTTATTTGACTGGATTTTCTGTTCTCGACCGTCGGATCGAGAAGCACGCGGTCCGGTGATTGGCCAAGTGCGGGCGTCACGATCAGGGACGCCAAGATTGCAGTCAGGGTGATCTGTCTCATGATTGACCTTGTTTCAACAGGAATTCAGAGAACCGGCAATGGGCAGAACCTGACATTCTAGCGTCTTCACGGGCAGGAAATGGTATCGTTGATCACCTGATGAAAATGGTTGTGTTTCTCGCTGCTCAGAGGTTATTCAGAGATAGGGTCAGCCGTTGTTTTCGATGCACCCAGCTTTGGTAGACTGTGGCTCTGGCAGTGATTCCATCTAGGTTGCCAGCTTGACTTTGTGTTCCGGCTCTTTGAAGAAGGTTTTGAAAATGTCGCGACGTGATGCTTTACCTGCCTGTCTGCTCGCCTTTCTGTGGTTGGCTCCCGACCTTGTTTGCGGACAGAACAATCAATTGATTGAGCCCAAGGACATTGCCCATCTGGAGTACGTGACCACGGCAGAAATGTCGCCCGATGGTGAGCATATTGCGTATTTGAAGGCGATCCCTCGACGGCCACTGAAGGATGATGATGGTTCCGCGTGGTATGAGTTACATGTGTTGACTCGACAAACCGGGGTGACTCGGCCATTCATCACGGGTGAAGTATCCATCAGTTCACCGCAGTGGTCGCCAGATGGGAAATCGATCTATTACACATCCAAGCGAGCCAACGACAAAACCAAGTCGCTGTATCGAATTCCAATCGATGGTGGAGAGTCGGTGCGAGTCCTCAGCGGACCGACATCCATGGGCAGTTTTGATATTGCCGGGGACGGAAAGCATGTCGTTTTTCTCGCCAAGGAAGAACAGGATGACGAGATACAGGACCTCGAAGACGATGGCTTCGATCAGGAAATTTATGAAGAAGATTGGATGCCGACACGAGTCTGGATTTCGGTATTGGAAAAAGAAACAGGACGGAATGCAAAAAAAGCCAAGCCGCGCATGTTGGATCTGAAAGGGTCTGCGATTGGGGCTTCGTGGAGCCCCAAGGGTGACGAACTGATGGTGGTTCTTGCACCCACGCCCTCGGTTGATGACAGTTACATGCAGAAACGCGTGTTCGTCGTGAACGCTGAATCGGGCAAGATTATTCGTTCACTGAACAATCCCGGCAAACTGGGGCAAGTCAGCTGGAGCCCCGATGGCGAACATCTGGCAATTGTTTCTGCCGTCGATATTCATGATCCGGAAGAGGGTCGGTTGATGGTCACTCCTGTTCATGAGGAATCAGGATTGGTCGACTTGATCCCCAGCCTGAAAGCGCATGTGCACACCATTTCCTGGAAAGACAATAGCAATCTGTATTGGCTGGCAGCTGACGGAGTGACATCCAGATTCGGGAGCGTCAACCTTGAGGGTGAGGTGACCGATCTGATCGCACCTGGCGGAGATGGTGATCCTGTGTTCAAAGATTTTACAGCATCTGATGATCACAACGCGTTCGCTTTTCTCGGCAGTGCTGCGACGTTTCCGACCGAGATTTTTGGGTCTGCCAAAGCGAGTGCAAAGCCACGGCGGATGACCGATTCGAATCCCTGGCTCAAGGAAAAAGAATTCGCAAGACAGACGGTTGTGACCTGGAAAGGTGAAGATGGTCTTGAGTTGCAGGGGATCTTGATCTACCCGCTGAACTATGTGGAAGGACAGAAGTATCCCACCATCATGTATGTGCACGGTGGCCCCGAGTCGCATGAGTCCAATGCGTGGTTGACCAGTTATTCACGTCCCGGCCAAGTCGCCGCCGGACGGGACTTTGCAGTGTTTTATCCGAATTATCGTGGCAGTACCGGTCGCGGTGTTGAGTTTTCGATGATGGGGCAATCTGATGCGGCCGGAAAGGAATTCAGTGACCTGATTGCGGGTGTCGATCATCTGATCGCTGCCGGTATTACGGATCCCGATGCCGTGGGTGTGACTGGTGGTTCCTATGGCGGGTACGCGTCTGCCTGGTGTTCGACATTCTATTCTGATCGCTTTGCAGCCAGTGTGATGTTTGTCGGGATCAGTGATAATGTTTCCAAGGTGGGTACGACGGACATTCCCGACGAAATGTTTCTGGTTCACCATCGCAAACATCTGTGGGACGACTGGGATTACTTTCTGGAAAGCAGTCCGATTCGACACATCGAAAAAAATCAGACACCGACTCTGATCATGCATGGAAAAGAAGATCCACGGGTCCATCCTTCGCAATCACTGGAGTTTCATCGTCATCTCAAAACGCTGAAACAGGCACCTGTTCGATTGGTGCTGTATGAGGGAGAGGGGCATGGTAATCGCAAAGCAGCTGCACGATTCGATTACAACCTTCGCATGTTGCGATGGATGGAGCATTTTCTGAAGGACAAAGCAGACAAGTCGCCGTCGATGAGAATTGATTATCGCGAAGCGCTCGGCATGCCTGACAAAAAATGATGACGCTCGAAATGGCGTAACGAATCTTTGGGTATACCGCATTGCCGTTCATGGGCATGCGGGTCAGTTTTCATGGCATTGTGACACGGATCGGCAATGCTGAATCAGCCATGATTTTCTGTCGGTAGATTGTACCGGCAGTGCATTGGCATGAACCACGTGGTGCTGGTTATGATATTGGCATGAATATCAACAATCTGCTGGTTGCCAGCCTGACCGTCGTCCTGTCTTTGTCACTGGGGAATGGGGGAGCGGTCGCCAATGCGGCGCAAACCCCCCCTAATATTGTTGTCTTTTTGGTCGACGATATGGGAGTGATGGACACATCGGTGCCGTTTCTGACTGATGACAAGGGCAAGCCAAAGCGTTATCCGCTGAATGATTATTATCGAACCCCTAACATGCAGCGGTTGGCCGCCCAAGGAGTGCGATTCAACCATTTTTACGCCATGAGCGTCTGTTCGCCGACGCGGATCTCGATCATGACTGGCCAAAATGCGGCCAGACACCATGCAACCAACTGGATCAATCCGCGAAATGACAATCGTGGCCCACACGGGCCACCGACTTGGAATTGGCAGGGCTTGAAGAGTAGCGATGTGACCCTGCCGAGGTTGCTGCGCAAAGTTGGATATCAGACCATCCATGTGGGAAAAGGGCATTTTGGACCGGATGGCTCAGAAGGCTCCGAACCGTTGAATCTCGGATTTGATGTGAATGTGGGCGGAGCTTCGTTTGGTGCCCCCGGTAGTTATTACGGTGAAGACAATTATGGGTTGGGTACCAAGCGTTCGCACCACGCTGTGCCTCACCTGAAAAAATATCATGGCTCAGACATGTTTCTGACGGAGGCGATCACGCTTGAGGCCAAGAAACGGGTTTCGGAATCGGTTCAGAACAGAAAGCCATTTTATTTGTACATGTCGCACTATGCTGTGCACGCACCGTTTCATTCTGATCGGAGGTTTGCCGACCACTACAAGGATTCTGGCAAGTCGAAAAACGCCCAGGCATTTGCGACCCTGATTGAAGGAATGGACAAGTCGTTAGGAGACTTGCTGGATCATTTCGATGACTTGGGGGTTTCGGAAAACACACTCGTGTTCTTTCTGGGTGACAACGGTTCCGACGCTCCACTGGGGCATCAGCATGCGGTGGCGTGTGCGGCTCCACTACGTGGCAAGAAAGGAGCCCACTACGAAGGGGGAATGCGAGTGCCGTTCATTGCAGCATGGGCCAAAGAGAGAGTGAACAACGCGAATCAGCAACAGTTGGTGATTCCACCCGGAACCCTGCAAACCCAGGTCGCTGCCGTGCAGGATCTGTATCCCACGATCGCCAAATTGACGGGGGCCACGTCACCTGAGGGCCATCCTGTCGACGGGGTCGACCTGTCGAAACTGTTGACTGCCGAACCTGATGATTCACGCGATGAAGTTTTTCTGATGCACTATCCGCATTCGCCTCATCGAAGCGACTACTTCACCACCTACAGGGACGGGGACTGGAAAGTGATTTACCACTACATTCCGTCAAAGGGATCTGAGGGTGGCCATTACCAACTTTACAATCTGGCATCCGATCCGTTTGAATCAACCAATCTCGCCGATCAGGAACCTGCGGTGCTGCGAGAGATGATCGAGAAACTGAAATCGGGTCTGGAATCACATGAAGCCCTGTATCCGGTTTCACCAGACGATGGCAAAACGCCACTGGTTCCTGTGACGCCTTAGCATCCGTGTTTCGGTCACGACATGGATCAAGAGCGGCTGCGGCCCGATTGAACGATCTCATCGAGCTGTTTTTTCAGTCGTTCTGCAACTTCAGGATGCTGAGCCATGATGTTTTTCTTCTCGGCAGGATCTTTTTCCAGATCGAATAGCTGGAATTTCGGCACCTTGGTATTGGCCAACTTTTTCTCCACCACCACGTTACGTGCATAATTCTTGCCGTACCGATGAAGTTTCCACTTGCCGCTTCGCAGGGCCAGCGTTCCGTTGCTGCCGTTGTCCTGCTGAACGAGATGATCGCGACCTTTGGCGTCTTTGTCGCCGAGCATGGCGCCGATCACGTCGAAGCTGTCGAGGTAGCCATCAGCTGCAAGTTTCTGGCCGGTCAATGCAGCCAGGCTGCCTGCCAGATCGATCGTGCAAACCACTTCGTTGCTGGTTCCCGGAGCAATGCGTCCTTTCCAGGATGTGATGAAGGGAGTCCGTGTACCGCCTTCGTAGACACTGTATTTTCCACCGGTGAATGGACCACCTGCTCGGTGGTTTCCAACTTTCTCAAGTGCTTCGTCCTTGTATCCGTCATCCATCACCGGACCATTGTCACTACAGAAAACGACCAGTGTGTTTTCAGTCAAGTTCAATCGATCCAGAGTTTTCATCAATTCACCAACACACCAGTCGAGTTCAATGATTGCGTCACCTCGGAAGCCGAGTGATGTTTTTCCCTGAAAACGCTCGTGCGGCATTCGCGGGACATGAATGTCATGCGATGAGAAGAATAGAAAGAAAGGTTCTTTCTGATGATCCTCGATGAACTCAACCGATTTTTCTACCCATTTGTCAGCGAGATCTTCATCGCGGAATCGGGCAGCGTGTCCACCGGTGTAGAAACCGATCCGGCTGATGCCATTGTGAATGGTTGAGTTGTGACCGTGGGACCAATCCATCTTGAGAGTGTCACGATGAGTTTGACCGGTTGGATGATCCGGGCCGGGTTTTTTCCTGCCCACCCACAGCGGGTCTGCGGGATCGAGGTTGGGTACCCGATGATCGTGAACATAAACTTGTGGCACACGATCGTTGGTTGTGGGCAACAGGAAGCAAGTGTCAAAGCCAATCTCCAGTGGGCCTGGTTTCAGGTCCCCATTCCAGTCCGGACCTTCCGGTCCACCAAGACCGAGGTGCCATTTGCCGATCACGGCAGTTGCATACCCGGCTCGTTGAAGCATGGTCCCGACCGTCTCCGTTCCGGGTTTGATGATCGCAGGAGCAGTTGGTGGTGCGATCCCCGTGCGTTCACCCCGAAAGGCGTAGGTACCGGTCAACATCGAGTAACGGGTCGGGGTGCAGGTGGATGCCGAGCAATAGCCGTTGGTGAATCGCAATCCACCGGCAGCAAGTTGATCAATATTGGGTGTTTCCAGTGAAGTTGCTCCGTAGCACGACAGATCACCATAACCAAGGTCATCAGCCATGATCACAACCACGTTCGGGTTTTCACTGTGAGCGGCGGAGGACAGAATCGGGATAAAACAGGCAATCAGGACCGAAGTCCACAGTGCACGGGGCATATCATTTCTCGTGAGGAAGGAAGCATGGGGCTGGGGATGCCAACCCTCATTGTAGGTCAGAAATCCTGAAACTACAGACGACTGTAACTCGATTTCTGAGTCTTCCTTGAACAGGAGACCACTGATTACGAAACAATTCACATTCGATGGCTGTGTTTTTGCCCATGGCTGATCAAGTCAGTTGGGCCACACCCTATTGAACAGCAGGCTGAATTGGCTGTCGAAATCAACACCCAGTGATCAACACCCAGTGATCAAAGACCAGTGATCAGAGACCAGTGATCAGAGACCAGTGATCAGAGACTAGTGACCAGCACACTCGTTGGGGGTGTCTTTCGTTGCTGCGGAGGCGTGTTCTTCCAGCAAGGAAGCAATCTGTGGACGCACTTTTTGAAGCTGAGGCATATCAAATTCCCGATTCAGCGATCGGCCAACACCCTGGTAGGTTTTCGCCATTTGGGGATCCCATTCCTTTGATACAACATCCTGGGCGGTTTCACCGTTGGTATTCTTTGTTTCTGCGTTTGCTCCTTTTTCCAGCAGGAGTTTGACCAGAGATTCATCACCGAAAAAAGCCGCCAGATGAAGAGGGGTGTTGCCATCTGGCCCACTCATCGTGACATCCGCTCCGCGTTCGATCAGCAACCGCGCTGACCCCGGGTGATCGTGAAGAATGGCATTACGTAACGGAGTCGCGCCGCGCCGTCCCTGTTTGGCATCGACCGAAACACCGGAATCAAGAAATCGTTTGATGGCCGAATTGTCACCGGCAGAAGCGGCTGCCCAGATGTCGTTGATTGGGGTAGAGGAACGACGTGGTTTTAATCGGGCTGCCATAGCGGGATCCAGTTTCGATCCTTCGGACAGACAGTACAGCTTGGAAGCGGTTCGAATCAGTACTTTATCGCCGACCACAGCAGGGCAGGCGATGCACAGTTCATCGAGCTCGTTGCGCCCCACAATTTCGAATTTCTCACCTGCTTTGATCACGTAGGTCAGTCCGTCTTCACTGAGACAAAACAGATATCCGTTGTAGGCAAACGGTGATGCTGTGAAAGAGCCTGATGGTGAAAAGCGTTTTTTTCCGTAAACCTGTTCACCGGTTCGAGCATCATGACAGGTCAGGAATCCTTGATCGTAGAGCGTATAAAGATAGTTACCGTACACAGTTTGACTGGGATTGTAGGAAGATGAAGTGCCTTGGTACCACTCAATGAACTCACTGTCGGTGTAGTCTCCCTCTGGTGTGATGTTGCCGCTTGCGCCTGGTTTGATTGCGAAGGTTGGTCGGTGTGAGTCACCCACATATCCCGATGCGATATAGCACATTCCGTGTGCGCTCATCGGTGACGGAATGACAAGGTTTGACATTTTTCCATCAAATTCCCAGAGCAGGTCGCCTGTGAGCGAGTAGCTGCGATTGAATTTTTTGCCGGGCACAACGATTTCGGTCCGTTGTTCATTCTGCCAGACCAATGGAGTTGCCCAGGAGTGGGTTTCAGTACGTTCCTGTTTCCATAGTTCTTTTCCGGTTTTTGCATCGAAGGATGCAATCCATGATTTTTCAAGGTTGTCATACACGACAAACACCTGACCGTCATGGACGACAGGCGAGGCTGCGGCACCATAGTCCATGAACGTTTTTCTTGGTTCAATGTCACGTGACCAAATTAATTCGCCATCGAGGTCGTAACAGTAAAGCCCGACATCGCCGAACAGCACGTAGAGTCGCTCACCATCCGTTGTGGCGGTTTCTGCTGCATAAGTACTTTTGGGGTGCCGAGGAACTTGTGGTTGACCCTGGTGGGCTTCCCGTTTCCAGATTTCCTTACCGGTGTCCAAGTCGAAGCAAAAAACAAGCCAATGGTGAATGCCCTTGCCGGGGTCTCGGACTCCCTGTCCCAGATACAGGCCCTTGCTGGGGGCAAGATTCTGTTCATCACTGACGACGGTGGTCAGAAAAACCTTATCGCCCCAGACAATCGGGCAGGACCATCCCCAACCGGGAAGATCGATGGCCCAGCGGACGTTTTCAGTCGTGCTCCATCGGGTCGGCAAATTGGCATTATCTTTCGCGACGCTATTGCCATCTTCGCCACGGAAGCGGGGCCAATGATCAACGCCTTGGACCATTGGAATCGTGGTCAGTATCAAACAAGCAGCGCATCCAATCACTCGAAGCATGATGCGAATCCGGTAAAGAGAATGAAATTGGTGTCAGAGAAAACGGGGCAGGGCAGGGCAGAGAAGGGTAGTACCGTTTTCCAGACAACCGAAACACCTGTCACTGCGGTGAAGGTAACAGGTCTCCAGTCTGGTTGGGTCAGGCATTCATCTTACTGCTCGGCTTCAATGCAATACAGGTGCTTGCCGCCTCGCAGGAACAATTGATTGCCTGCAAGTGCAGGTGAGGCATCGAAGCGTTCGTCAAGCTTGTTGAGGGCTGTGACTTTGTATTTTGGGCCGCGTTCAAGAACAAGCGTATTGCCGTTACGTCCCGTCAAATACACATGTCCGCCAGCTCCGACGGGCGATGCGTAGATATTGGAAAGTTCACCGACGCGTTCTGGTCCGAAAGCAATTTCGCCCGTTCTTGAATCAAGGCATGTCAAAATTGACTGATTGGATTGGTTGTAATAGAGAAGTCCCTCATACAGCAGCGGAGAAGGGATGTAGGGTGTACCCCGTTCTTTTTTCCATAGGATTTTGTCGCTGTCTGAAATGTCGCCCGTCTCGGTCAGGGGAATTGCCATGGCAGAGTAGCCTTGGTAACCAGTCATGCAGATCACATAGTCGCCATCGACAACGGGGCAGGGAATCGCATTTCCGGTCAGTCCACTACATTGCCAAATGATGTCACCCGTATCGAGGTCGTAGCTGCGTACAAACCCTGAGGCTGCCGTGATGACCTGTGTTTTTCCACTGTGTTGAATGATCCGTGGCGTGGCCCAGGCATTCCCTTCATCACGTTCCTGTTTCCAGAGGGTTTTTCCTGTCTTGGCATCGAGTGCTTCGATGGTGCTTTGTCCTGCATGGTCTCGAACAATCACCAGTTTTCCCTCGTGCAGAACGGGAGAGCAGCCTTCGCCAAGACTTGATCCGACTTTGACCTCACCCAGTTTCTTTTCCCAGATTTTGTTTCCTTGCAAGTCATAGCAAAAGAGCCCTGCTGATCCGAACCAGCAATAAAGATGTTTTCCATCGGTGGTTGGTGATGCGGGTGCAAAATCATTGTCGTTGTGAGCACCTTGGTGAGGTATTTTTGTGGTGGCAACCTGACGCCAAATCTCCTTGCCGGTATTTCGATCAAGACAGAGGACAACAAACGCGTGTTGGGCGTTGGGTTGTTTGATGTCGAAAAAATTGGTTTTGGGTTGATCTTCAGGATCAGGAATGGATGGATCCTTGACACCCGTATTGATGGCAGTCAACACAAACACCTTGTCACCCCAGATGATGGGGGTTGAGGTTCCCTGTCCCTCGATGGCTACTTTCCATTTCACGTTCTCATCTTCACCCCATGTCACTGGAGGATCGGCGGTGGTTGATACACCGGTAGCATTCGGACCACGCCATTGGTGCCAGTTGTCAGTGAATGATTCACCGAACGCAGGCATCGGGATGGCGATTAGCAACAGGCATGTACTACAAAGGGATTTGCTTTTCATATCTTTTTCCGGTCATTACTGGATTCGACTTTGGAGCTGATCGATGCTAGAAGGTCAGTGCACCATTACTTGTTGCGAAGCTGTCTGACTCCACACCCATTCGTTGCAGCAAATTCAAAAACAAATTGCTGAGTGGCGTATTGCGATCTTTGTCATAAGCAATGTAACGTCCGTGCTGGTAGCCGCCACCGGCCAGGATGATTGGGAGATTCGTCGGATCATGAGCGTTCGCATTACCCAGATTGCTGCCAAACAGCACGGCTGTGTGATCAAGCAGTCGCGTTCCTTGTGTTGATGTCAGCCCAAGCTGTGCAAGCAAGTCCGAGAATGTGGAGAGAATTCCGGATTCAATGATTTTCAGTTGAGCAATCCTGCCGGGGTCCTGTCCATGATGAGACAGCGGGTGATGCTCAGCTTGGACACCAGCGATGTTTGGCACAACTTGATGATCCTGAATCATCAGGCTGACGACACGTGTTGAATCGGTTTGCAGCATGAGTGGAATCAGATTCATCAGACCTCGAATTTTGCCGATCAATTCCGTTGGTTCCGCAATGTCCTCGGGAACCTGGGTGTTCACCACAGGTTTGGGGCGATCCAGCCATGCATCGGAAGCAGCCAGTTCTTTTTCCGCAACGCGTATTGCGGCGAAATACTGATCAAGTTGCTTGCGGTCACCACCGCTCACTCGTCGGTTGAGTGCCCTCGTCTGATCACCAACAGCATCAAGAATGCTGCGCCCTTCCGCAAGTCTCTGCCTTTGTCGTCGTTGCTGTTCCGGGCTTCCAGCTAAAAATAACTTTGCAAACACTTGCGATGGGCGATTGTCAGCTGGCAGCATCACGCCATTGCTGTTGTACGACTGACTCTCTTGAGTGTTGCTCCCCAGCGTGACTGATGGAAATCTGGTCGCGTTTCCGAGGTGCATGGCGGCAACCTGATCCACCGAAATCGTGTTCTTGAAACCTGCCAGGCCGGGATTGATCGCCGCCGTCAGAAAAGTCAGCTCCGTATCATGGGGCTCCTTGCCATTCTGGTCCGGATGAGACAGCCCGGAAAAAAGAGTAAAGTCGTTCCGGTGTTCCTTGAGCAGGTCAAGGTACTCCGTCTTCGCATAGTCTGTCCCTGAGGTCTTCGGGAACAGTGACTGTGGATACAAACCGAGCGCATTGCAGATCAGAACCATGCGTTCAGGTTGCCTGGCTACCTCAAATCCTAACGCTGGATTCATGGCATCCAACAGTGGCAACGACAAGGCAACGCCTGTGGCTCGCAACGCCGAGCGTCTTGAAATGGGTTTATGCATGTTTTTTTACCGGCATTGAAACATCTGGCTGCGAACTACCTCATGAATCAACTGTTTCAAAGTGTAGTTGGAATTCTCGTGACGCGTCAAAATGGCTTCCACTTTCTCGCGATCAGCCAACTGGATTTCAGCACCTGTGGCAAAGGTGATCAACTGTGATACAAGGTTTCTCGCCACCTGCTCCTGCGACTTCATGAGGTGCTGTTTGAAATCACGAATGTCATTGAAGCTTGAGCCGTCCTCCGTCTGTCCAGTGCAGTCAACTGACTGACCGAGGTTGTAGTCCTTGTGAAGAAATCGAAGACCGGTTTGGGCACTGCGTTTGACACCTTTGCTGAGCCGGTATCGCTGTCGGTAGTTGCCGATGGGGTCAAAACACTCCAAGGCAAAACCAGGTGGATCAATCTTTCGGTGGCAGGTGGCGCAGGCTTCGACCGACTGGTGTTTTGCCAGTGTCTCGCGGATGGTGGTTGCTCCTCGCGTGTCAGGTTCGATTGAACCAACCCCAGGTGGTGGAGGATTGGGAGGCAGGCCCAGCAGATTTGTCAGAACGAAACTGCCCCGTTTGACGGGTGTCGTTACGGTTCCGTTGGCGGTCACCTTTGCGATGGATGCGTGGGCCAGAATGCCCCCGCGAACGCTGCCCTTGTCAAGCACCACCTTCCGCATCTCTTCACCTTTGACACCTTCGATCCCGTAGTGCTCAGCGAGTTTTCGGTTGAGGAAAGTGAAGTCGGAGTCGATGAGATTGGTGATGCTGAGGTCTTCGTTGATGAGATGCTGGAAGACGAGTCGCGTTTCTGCCAGCATGGCGCGACGGAGAACGTCATCGTATTCCGGGTACAGATACGCGTCTGGCGTTGTTGCGTCAATCAGATCCAGATCAAGCCATTGGTCAAGAAATTCATTAACGAACCTCTTACTTCGCTGGTCGGACAACATGCGGCTGACCTGAGCATCCAATGTCTTGGCATCGGCTAGTTTTCCGTCATTGGCAAGTTCAATGAGTTCCTCATCAGGGAGGCTGCGCCACAGGAAGTATGACAATCGACTGGCGAGTGCATGATTTGTCAGCGCCGATTCCGTGGGTTGCGTTTCGTTGGTCAGGAAGAGCGTCTGAGGCGCGATCAGGATGGCTCGCAGTGGCACGCGAGCGCTGGCAATGAAACCGCGTCGAGCTTCAAGTGTTGGTACGGCAAGATTCGTGAAGTACTCGATTTCTTCATTTGTCACTGGTCGCCGGAATGCTCTGGGTGCAAGCGCTGCGACAGCATCGCGAATGTGTTCGTAATGAGATTCTTTGGTACTCGGTCGGTAGTAGCGACCGTTTGCAGCAGCTTCCCATTCGACACCGGGGAACAGGGCTCGCGTACGTTGTGGGGGCCACGTGGACTCCAACGGACCTTCGATGAGCACCTTGCGCACCCGGACGCCTTCACCTTTGAATTTGTTCGCTGGTTGGGAGTTGTAAATGATTTTTCCGTCCGGTGCGGGATCAAGTTCGTCGGCGCTGACGTAAAAATAGTCGTCGGTCCGCATGTATTTGATCGTTGACACAGTGCGGATTTTTTCGTCGACGTCCCACGCGGCAAACAATTCGCTGTCGCCTTGAATGTCGTTTTGGCGTTTAAGGCTCATCGTTACCGAAGACCTTGGCTGATAAGCCGCACCGGTAACAGTGATTCGGTATCGCCCAGCAACAGGAAAACGTAAACCGTTGGCGTCAGAACGCAAATTATAATTCTCACCGCGGAACGTGATGAGATCATCTTGGTTTCGGAAGACCGTCCCTCCGCCTCGGCGTACGGAACGCTCAAACCACATTTGCATGTAACGCGAATTCACGTAGTCGAGTTCACGTACCATATTCGGCTTGGGCCCGAGTTGAATCGCTTCGTCGAGCGCGGCGTCGGCAGCCTTGAGAAAGCCTTTGACATGCACGTTGGATATGTCCTGTTTTGCCGCGACGACGTCGAAGGAACCTGACTTGTTCTCAGGCGGAAGTAACTTCGCAATCTGGCCGCCAATGCCGAGCAGATCATGCAGCGTGTGTTCGTATTCGTCTCGTGATAGTCGTCGCGAGGGGACTCGACCACTGGTTTTCTGTAGGTGGCGGTTGGCGTCCAGCAGTTTCGTGTTGAGGAACGTCAGCGCGGCGGCTTCCGTTTGTGAGTCGGGCCGAGGTTCCGATGCCGGAGGCATTTCTTCTTTTTGGATACGATCCACGATCTTCACCCACGCACGAAACGTGTTGGCGTCTTTGAAGTTCTGGTCGAGCTCCGTGAAGTCGAGTCGGGTTTCCGTATTCTCGTCGTGACAATCGATGCAGGAAGTCTGGATAAGGGTAATCAATGCCGAGGGTGCTTCGGCTGCCAGACGGCTGCCGGACCACAGCGACAGTAGTGCAGCCATGACTGCTACTCGTTGCCAATGTCTGGTGGTTGGCAGATCACAGAAGTGCACGCATGCCCTGTTTGTCAGCAGTCGAGTTGTGCTGCGGCTATCGGAAAACATCAGTCTTTGGTTTCCTGAAAGGCATACAAAGTCGAGTGGGTGCGGACATAGATGACACCGTCGGCGATTGCTGGAGTTGCGTACACACCATCGGGCATTTTGTTCTGTGCCAGGATTTGGTGCGATGGCCCCAGTTCGATGACGCTGATTTGCCCGTCCCCGGCAAAGGTATAAAGTTTGCCGTCGGCGATCAGCGGTGAAGCGTAGTGTGTTCCCTTTCCACGCGTTCGAGTTCGGTAAACTCGCTCACCTTCTGCCAGATTGATGCAGGTCAGCAGGCCACCATTTTTGACCAGATAGACATAGGTACCATCGAAGACCGGACTGGGAACCTCCGGGATGCCATCGGTGGCCAGTGTTCGGACATCCTCAGCGGCTACAAAACCTTCGCTGTCGATTGGGATGGCAAGCAATCCATGCGTTTCATAACCAGCCCGAAATCGTTCCAACTCATCCACCGCCTTCTGCCATTCTTCTCGGGTGATTTTTGTATCCCTATTTTTGTTGGCATGTTTCCAGGACACGGGCGCACCATTCATGGCGGCTTCGATACCTTCCGGGCGATGGAAAATCCAGAGTTTGGGGAACTCGTTTCGTTCGATCAACTGATTGTCATTTTCATCATGTTTAGTCAGTAACTCATCAAACGTGGGAAATGGTGGCCTTAGATCAGGTTCACCAAGTTTGTTCCATGCGGCAACAACGACTTCATCGCCCGCCAATACGGGAGTGCTCGTGGCAGTCGTTGCACATTTTGCTGTCCATACCGTCTCACCTGTCTTGATATCGAATGCCTGAACGGATCTCGCGGTGTGACAGATCAGTTTGTCACCGGCGATGATGGGACAGGCGGTGCAGGCCATCTCGCCAGTGAACTTTTCCTTTTGTGGAATCTGCCAACGTTCTTGACCCGTTTTCCTGTCGAAACACACCAGATAGTGGTCGACATAATTGCCCCGGTACAGAATCACGTTTTCACCGACAATCATGGGCGAGGTGGCATTGCCGGAAAACGATTTGGTCAGGGGCAATCTTTTTTCCCAAAGCTGATTGCCGTCCAGATCCAGACACACGAGGCCGTGGGATCCAAAGTAGGCAACGACGCACTGGTCATCGCAGCAGGGGGAACTGCTGGCAGGATTGAACGACGGGTGACCATTTTCCAGCTTCTCAACCGTGATCTTTTTTTCCCACAGCACTTTGCCTGTCATCCGATTCAAACAGACCACTGCGACCGCTGGCTCATCTTTGTCATAGGTGGTGACAAAGATGCGTTTGCCAGAAATGCAAGGCGAACTGTGCCCCGGTGCCAAGGTGGTATGCCACAATTCATTGTTGCCGGGGCCAAACTGTGTGGGTGGCGAACCAGTGCCAATTCCATCGGAATTGTTACCTCGAAATTGTGGCCAATCCGCTTGCAGTGGGCTGACCAGTAACAGTCCGGCAAGAAGGACTGCACCCAAAGCACTCAGGAAAATGCGGTGATTGATCGGTGACAACGTGATCATTGTTTCACACTACGACGTGATTGCAGGAAAGCGACGAGATCGAATATCTCTTCGACGGTGAACGTATCGAGCAGTCCCGCAGGCATACTTGACACCTCTGCGGCGCGGCGCTGTTCGATGCTGTCTTTGTTTATCGTCGTGAACTTGTCTGGTTTGAGGAGATTGGGCACCAGGCGAATTTGCTCGTCCGTTTCCTCAACAACCAAGCCAGTGAGCAACCGTCCGTCATCGAGCAGAATCTGTTGGGTTTTATATTCCTTGTGAATTTCTGCAGATGGTTTTACGCATTGTTCCAACAATTTGGATCCTTTGAATCGCTTGGCAATGTCCGTCAGGTCCGGTCCGTATTTCGCACCTTTTCCATTGATGGTATGGCAGCGATTGCAGCCAGCTTGTTCGTAGATAAGTTTGCCGTTTTCAATCGAGCGATTGCCCAGTTGGTCTGCAGTTTGGCCAAAATAGTGGTGTTGCCATTTTTTCACGAAGCGACGTTCCACGAGCGTATCGTTTTTGATCAAGTAGTCGATGATCTTCACGTAAAAGTGACCGTCGTTATAGCGGTCTGGGTGACTCTGTCGGAACTCGTGAAACAGTGTACCCGCGAGGTCCCGTTTGCGTTTTGGGAAGGCAGCCAGCCGCGTGTCGACCCATTCCTGATGAGGCATCTTTTTGTACGCATCGGGCAGCGGATTGGCATCGAGTTTTGCAAACAGAGCCGAGTTTTTGTTGCGTTTAACTTTCGGTGCCGCGGCAAGATTGCCAACATCGTGAGTTCCATCAAACGTCTTGCCGACCAGTTGAATACTGCCTTCGTCGGTCACGGTGTCTGGCAGTGAGATTCGGATGACCGCGCCAACGCCGCGTTCCATATGACGAGCGGGCCCAGACGTGCTGGTCCAGACATTCCCTTCGTCATCGAATTCGATTTCGCGAGTGTAGGAAACTCTGGTCGGCAATCGAATTTCCGTGAATGTTTCAGTCTTGGGATCAAAGCGATTGATCGTGTCATTGTGTGTACCACAGATCCAGACGATTCCTTTTGAATCAACATTCAGGGCATAAGGAATCTGATTCTCAGCATCGGGAAGTTCGTAGACCGTCCATTGCTCAGTTGTTGGATTGAATTTTCCAAAGACACCTGAGCCGAAGCCTGGTACCCACACCATGCCGTCAGGAGCCACATGAAGACGCCGTGGTCCGCGGAAAGGCGGGTTCCATTCTTTGATGTCGCCATCGTCGGCATTGGGATCAATTCGGCCGATACGGTTGCCATTGAGTTTGGAGTACCAGATCATGCCATCAACCGGAGAGAAATCCAAACCATAAGGTGTTATTCCCCGTGATTCTCCACGACCCGCCGCAACAGCTTGCCCTGCACTGAGCAGCTTGTACTCTTTGACAACGTGGGTCGTGGGATGGATCGAGAAACATGAGTTGGAACCGGCGTCGGTGTACCAGACCAGGCCTTCTGGATCTTTCGGGTTGATTCGCAGTGTGTGAGGATAATTACCGCGCTTCTTTGGTGCCTCGGCGCTACTGTAGACCCCAAATTGCCTGGTTTCGATGTCGTAGCGAGCCATGTGGCCGCTCGCGCACATCGTTACCCAGAGGCTGCCATCATTAGCGGTCTCGATGGAGTGTGGAGCGTGCGCCCCACGTGGAAACTTGATCGCTGTCTGTTCACCGGTTTGGGGATTCAAGGCGATCATCCGTCCCCGGCTGATGTTGACTGCGTACACGTTTCCATCCCGACCGATTTCCAAATCGTGGAATGAACCTTGCAGTGGCTTGTCCATTTCCCACATCGTGATGGTGGCGGCCGCAGCCAGTCCGGTGGGTGCAGGGGGGGGGACGAAGGCAGGCCATTTTTCGACAGCGTCGTCTTTGTAGGTTTCCATCAGTCTTTGAATGATTGAGTCCTGTGTGTGCGGATAGAGGCCACCAAAACCATCCATGCGTCGAAGCATGGTTTCCCAATCGACCGGTTCTTCGGGAGTTCGAAACCCCAATGTTCCTACCTGATGACAATAGGAGCAAAACATCTTGAAGTTCATTTTGTCCCGGGGGTTGTCAAACTTCAGCATGTTGAAAGCACTGCTCGCAGGACGTTGTGATTCCAATTCATCACCGACTGCTGGGTGGGTTGAAATCATCAGATTATCCGTTCCCACTGCGACGCTGCTGACCCATTCATCACCCAAACCCATCAGGCGAGCTCGGATTTTATGATCGACGTTGCGAAGATTGGGAATGGAAAAGGAACCATCTTGTTGAGTAAACACGGATGTCCATTTCCGTTGTTCATCGTCGACTGCTGAAACCATCACGCCCTCGACTCCGCTGCCAGCTGAATCGACCACCCGTCCCTGAATTGCATCTTTACTCGATTCGCTGCTTGGCTCGGCAGTGATGCCCACCGCACTCAACAGCAGAATGAAAGCCACACTGAATGTCATGCGGCTGGTTGCAACCTTGGCTGGGTGTGATTGGAAGTGGTGGGAAATCCTGTGGCGTATTGCGCCGGGAAAAAGATTCATTCCAAGTCTCCAGAGGTGTCGAGGACGGTAGCGTTGAGGATCAAGTTCCGGAAGTCTGCATCCGGAACATCTTTGAGGATTTTCAGCAAAGCCAGCAGCCGAGTGAGGTCGCCCTCATCAAGCTGGAGATTGTGATGTGCATCGGTCTTCAAAGTTTGTCGCAGTTGTTTCATTGAATGTGAAGCGTTGCGGAGTGAAGGTGTGACGGGCTTTGAAGTGGTGAGCGAGCAATCTGGAAGCTGATGGCAGGAAAAGCAACTTCCTGCATGCAGGGCTTGTCCACTGTCCAGAGCGATCTTGAATCCCTGATAAGCATCACGGTTCATCCCTGGTGGCAGTTTTACCAGAACACGTCCCTCCTGATTGGCCAATCGACCCAAAATGCGTCCGCTCAAGTCATCGGGGGTTTCATCGATTTCGCGTTCCAGGGGAATGCGATTGAGGTAAGCAAACGCATCAAATCTGGAACGTTTTGTGGTTTCCAGACGATGGATTTTCATTTGTTTTTCAGCCGGACCATTCGTTGCATGGGGGGGAGCCGTTCGAGAGTTTTCTTGTGGACCCCACAGGGGGGCTTCTGCGAGAACATCTGTATGAATCGCGAGGGCGACTCGCTGCAATCGTTTTGCAACGTCGGGAAATTGCTTGGCAAGGTTCTTTGTCTGACCCGGGTCAACCGACAGGTCATAAAGTTCAAACCGCGTGATTCCTCCGAAACCAGACTTGATCATGGGGATCCACGCTTCCTGAAAGGTATTCAATGTGACAAATTTACTGCGAAGTTGGTTCCAGTCAGGTGATTTCAAGGGACTGTTGTAACACTTGTGCCAAAGCTCATCGCGAGTCAATTCACGACCATGATGTTTTTCGAGAATCAGTTTCATCTGATTCATGACGTCTTGGATTGCGGTCTGATCCTTGGGGTATTCTTTGTTCCGCCAGCCGACCAGTGAGTAATTGCCGTCGCGGATCGCAAGCACGGGTTGGCTGGTGGGTGAATGCCATGTCAGTGGTTGCTGACGCTCAAACTGGTTCGCATCCGTTTTCAACAGCGGCGACAAGTCGGTTCCATCCAGTTGCACGTTCTTCGGTTGCTCGATACCTACCAAGCCACAGATGGTAGGCAGGACATCAATGGCCCCGGCGGGTGTGCTTTCGATGCGGCCACCTTTGATACCATCAGGCCAGTAGATAATACCCGGGGTGCGAATCCCCCCTTCAAACAGCGAACCTTTACCGCTGCGAAGATTGCCATTTCTTTCGTGGCGATAGCTACCGTGATCTGACGTATAGATGATGATCGTGTCATCGAGCGAACCCATTTGTTTCAGTTGCTCGACCAGGCGGGCGATTGCACGATCGGTATTGTCGATGGTCCCGGAATAGATGGCAGCAGGGTCGGTCAGATCTCCGTACTGGGCAATGAGTTCCTCGGGAGCGGCAAGTGGAGCATGCGGTTCGTGAAACCAGATGTTCAGAAAAAAAGGTTTTTCAGCAACGTGTTTTGTGTCCAGCCATTGGATCGCTTCATCGACCACCAACTGGCAGGCATAGCCTTCGAGTTCACCGACCCGTTCGCGGTTTCTCCAGAAGTTTTTCGGATTACGGTGTGAGGGTGCAGCATTGAGATCGGTGGCAAACCAATGGTCGAATCCGTGTTCATCAATCCATGGTTTCTTCCAACCCCGAAACGGCGTCCCTAAATGCCACTTCCCCAGATGAACTGTCTCATAGCCGTTAGCTTGCAGGATCTCCGCGATGGTGACTTCATTCTTGAGCAGATGCATGTGATGCATGTGATCCTGAATGACGGTGTAGATTCCAGTTCTGAGATGATGTCTGCCTGTCAGCAGGGTCGCCCGCGCGGTTGAGCAGACGGGAGCACCAGAATAGAAATCGGTGAAGCGAACACCGTTAGCAGCCAATTTGTCCAAAGCCGGTGTTTTCACCGGCCCTCCGTAGCAGCCAATATCTTTAGACCCAAGATCATCTGCAAGTAGCAGAACTACATTGGGTGCTTTGGCTGCTGCATGCGACAGTGTCATCAGCAAAATCATCGTGAGCACCAGCATCACAATGGGAGCACGCCGCGAAAAAATGCACAGTGTGCTCATTCAGACTGCTCCGTGAGTTCGACCGAGGTGATGGCAAGACCAGCCTGTTCATAAAGGGTGTGGCACCAAATCGATTCCACAACCAGCTCATCCGCGGATGAGGAAAAACTGTCCTGCTTTGCTGAGAGAGCGGGATCAAGCCTGAAGTTCTCAATTTCAAGAGCATAATTGAAAGCTGTGCCAGTCCGTAATTTACGACTAGGTAGCACCACTTGGAATCTTCCTGCAAATTCTCCCTCGGTAGTTTTCAGAGTCATGCCGACATATAGATTGGTGGCACGATCCAAGCGACCTCTGATGTTGATGATGCTACGCTCATTCGTCATGACGGGTGCAGCATCTGGCACTGTGACTCTAAACGAAGCTGAGTAGATGGTTTTGTTTTTTTCGGTGACGATCGGAAGGCAGCCGAGCATGGGATCTTGGTCTGCTGTCCGAGGCAGCCAGCGACCATGTACACGTCTTGGGCCGTCTTGAAGACGGCTTTGCCATTGATGAGAAATTTTCGGGATCTGTGAAACGCTCAATTCTTGATCGGCTGCTGCGATTACTTGGTGCTGTGCTGGCACATCGACAAGTTGACCATCGCTGCGTCTTTTCACGCGCACTTTACCTTGGGTCACATTGAGAGCAGTTGCAGCTGAATCAGCATCGATTTCAAAACTGGTTCCAACGATTTCGAGAGTAGCAGATCGGGTGTGAATCAGCATGGGAGAACCATCGGGTTGCGGCCTTACATCAGCCGACAGTCGCCCTGATTTCAAGTGTAGGACTTTCTGGCCGAGATCCGAGAAAGCCAGCATGGAATTTCCTGAGGTGACAACGACTGAGCCATCGTCGAATTGAAGAGAAAACCAGGAATCGGGTGAAACGCCATCAATGGTACCACCAGGTAATTTCATGCCAACTGACAAGTCACTCCTGACTTGGCCACCATTGCCAGTCCACTGAAGCGGTCCATTGACACCCATGACGGTCGCAATTGTTTTGTCTTCGGTTCTGCCACTTGATACAGAAAACAATGCAAGCAGCAAGGAGGCTGCAAGAGCGGCAATCAGCCAGCCCGTTGCCATGGTCCATCGATTGGCAAGTTGGGTGTGCGTATCCAAAGGTTGCATGGGCAGTGCATCGAGGCGGTCACCGAGATTCTGTTCATCAGCAATGTCTTCGATTGCTGCAATTAGATTGGTCTCTTGCATGAAAATTTCACGCGCATGATTGTCCGTTCGGAGCAAATTGTTGAGTTCCCTGAGTTCCTCGCTGTTCAATTGTTGGTCCTGATAGCGGCGTACCAGTGATTGGATTGATTTATTCATGAGGATGGGCTTCTCTGGTTAATCGTCTCGTGAACACAGTGAGCGATCTGGTTTCGCAGCATATTCACTCTACTGTACAGTCGTCTTCTTTTTTGATTGGATTCTGATGCGATTCGGGAGATAGAATCTCCCGTGGTGTGAACGCTGAGCAACAATCGGCGGTCGGGACTAGGCATTTTTTCAAGACAATCTCTGAGTGCCAATCGTTCTGCTTCGCTCTGTTCCAATCGCTGTTCTGCATCGGTCGCTAACAGCGATATCACTTCGTCACTGAGAACCAAACGATCCCTTGCCTTGCTTCGACGGAATCGAAGGACTTCAAAGCGGGAAATCACGCAACACCAGCGAGTGAAATCCAACACCGAACCTTCGGGATCGAACTGGTCAAATTTGTGCCAGCATTTTAAGCCAATGTCCTGCATTAGATCATCAACATCCTGACTTGATAGCAGCAACGAGCGCACATAGATACGGATAGCCCGCTCACTACCCATGAACAGCGACATGAATCGATCGTAGGGCTGATCTTTTTCCAGCCTTGATGTGTGTGGGGTGTGAGTCATGGGATGAAACTGGCGAACCGAAGAGTGCATTCTGCAGAGCCGTTCGTCGGCCACGTTGTCAGCAGAATTCCGATCAGCACTCCGATGACCGAAATCACCACATGCTGCTCCCGCAGCGTGAATCCGCGTTGCCGCGAGCGGTATCAAATGGGCTGGCTGGGGTGGTCAAAAGTATGCCGTCAATAACGATGTCTCTATTACCATTTAGACTGCCGCTTAGTAGAGAATTACGCCGGAAAATACGTTTTTCAAGCTGGATTTTTTGCTGAGCGGTAGGAGTGATGATGAAATTCTTGCGCACGGGCCAACATATCGTCGCAGCCATTTTGGAGTCTTCGGTGAGTAACGGTATGTAACTGCCGAGTAACTTTGGAATAGTGGGGTTCGTGTTGTTTTCTACTGAGGGCTAAGCTGATGGTCGCAACGACGCTCCTCATCCCACGCTCAAACCTGAGATCTTCACGGAGAATCATGATGTGGCCTGCATTGACTCAACTGTTGCTGCGGCTCTCGGCCCGCGACACTCTGATTGTGGCTGCATTACTGGCTCCTGCTTTGGCTGCTGTTTCCTTGCTTGCTGGCGATGGTTCGGAAGCAACCACGCCTGAGGGTTTCCGTGGGTCCTATTTTGTAGGTGGCGAAATTCATGTGAATGTTTACGGGACTACCGAGGGAAAACCGTTGACAACGGGTCATTGGGACTTCAAACCATCCTGGTCCAAGACCGGTGACATGCTGGTGTTTTTTCGCAGGTTGAAAAATGATCCTGATGTGTCCAAGTGGAAGACGGCAATCCACGTCATCAATGTTGATGGAACTGGGCTGCATCCGTTGAGTGATGGAACGCACACCGATTTCAATCAAACCTGGACCCGTGATGGCACCAACACTCCGATCTGGAATCGAAAGAACCCCAAGACCGGTGGTTATTGTGTGATGGCCAGCAAAGTGGGTGCGAGTCCCGGCGATGAGATTGCTTTGACCGACAACCGATACCACACTTGGGCTTTTACCTGTCTGATGGATGGACGCATTCTTGTTCGATCAAAGCATCCGAAGTTGGGATGGGGGTATTATCTGATGACCCCAGGCAAGAATGCGAATCCCAAATTCGAACGGATCAGTTGCGATCTTGAAAAGACCGGAGTGCTTGACCGTGTGAGCCTCTCACCCAGTGAAACCAGAATTTGTTTTGAGTACCAACCTGGGTTCAAGAGGCAGGTGCCAGGGCGGACTCTCTATGTGGGTGACTTTGATGTTCAGACACGGGCGATCACAAACTTGAAAGCGTTTGCCAACGCGGATGGAAAACCGGTCTGGTTTGCTTATCCGCGTTGGTCAAAAGATGAGTCGGCGATCGTTTACCATGCTGGTAAAAAACTTTTTCTGTACACGCTGGGTGACGGATCGACGAAACAGGTATCGACCAATGACCGCGCAGATTACCGTTACCCGCACATGGAAGGTGCTCCCAAGTGACCGACCTGCAACCACCCATGCAGTGAATCTGCGGATCGATTTATCTTTCCGACTCAACGCCGGGCGTGATATCACGACAGAGATGCCGAGCGGGTCAACGGTTACTTCAATGCCGAGTAGTCCGTGGATTTCATGTAGGTCGAGGCGGGGGGCTTGGCGAGTCGCCCGACTCCCGACTCCTTGGCCGCTTTTTTCCAATCAGGGTCAGTAATGAATGCTTTCCACGATTTGCCCGCAGCCTGTCGGCTGTCATGCTTGATGATATAGATCAGCATGTCTTCAGAATCAGGTTTGTCAGTCGGGTGCCAGTAGGCGACCGATTTGATTCCATGACGGTCAAATAGTCCGATCGTATGATCGCGAAATCGGGCATCGAGCTTGCCGAGTTTTCCGGGTGCTGCCTTGTAGATTCGCAATTCAAAAACGTCATCGTCATCCTGGTCGCCATTCTTCCACTCGGGTGAGTAATCCGTGGTTTCCATGTACACCGATTCGGGGGGAGCTGCCAACGGCCCGACTCCGGATTCTTTGTAGACCTTTTTCCATTCCGGGTCGGCGATGAACGCTTTCCACGAGGCTGCTGCTGCATCACGACTCTTGTGTTTGATCACATAGATCAGAGTGTTCTTCGATTTTTCTTCGTCCGTCGGCGTCCAGTAACCGACGGATTCAATCCCGTGTTTCTTGAACAGTCGGATCGTGTGATCACGGAAACGGGCATTCAATGCGTCCAGTTTTCCCTCTTTGGTCGTGTAGGTCCGTAATTCATAAACATCAGCCGAAGCGGTTGAGAATGATTGAGTGACCGTGACGAGAACGCAGGCAGTGATCCAATGCTTGATATGCGAGGGGATGGTCATCAGGTGACTCCGGATGATTGAGGAAAGATAGGTACCAACAGGTGGCAAATTACCGCCACAAGCGCCAAGCGGTTGTCTAACGGGAGGGATTATTCTAGCTGCATGGGCACTTCATGCCAGTCACGCAAAGCGTTGTCGCGTCAATGATGCCGGGTGAGCGAGAATGACCACACCACCTGATTTTGTTAGAACAATTCGCGAATCGGACTGCCGTCTCTCAACAAAGTGATGGGACGGCCGACATTCGTTGCAAACTCAGTTTTGGATTCGATCCCAATATTTTTGAAGAATGAAGCTGCCACGTCATCGGGTTTGTACCCCGTCGAATCGGGTTCAGAGGCGGTTGCATCGGTAGCCCCGACGACTTGACCACCTTTCATTTCACCACCTGCCATGACAGCACACATGGCACGCGCCCAGTGGTCCCGGCCGCCGTTGGCATTGATTTTCGGCGTGCGTCCAAATTCGCCGGCGGCCATGATCGCGGTTGATGACAACAGATCGCGTTCCTGCAGACGGTCAATCAAACCTGCCAATGCGCGGTCAAAGGCGGGAAGAAGCGTACGTAAACGCGGGAAATTTTCGCTATGCGTGTCGAAGTCAAATTCCGCTGGGCGGAGTCTGACCGTGACAAAGTGCACCCCGGCCTCGATCAAGCGTGCTGACAGCAGTAATGACTGGCCGAATTCATGCTTCCCAAATCGATCACTTTCGGCAGGATCTTCCTGAGATAGATCAAATGCCGCACGCGTTCTGGGAGCGCTGATGATGTCGTAGGCCTGTTCAGTAAAACGGTCCATGCCGGCGACTTGATCATCAAGGTCTTCAAAACCTTTGAATGCGATGTCCAAATCATCAAGAAGTCGCTTCTGTGATTTGTAGCGATCGACGGTCAGGCCTTCTTCCAACGAAATGCCCCGTACCGAATAAGGAATCCCGTGTCGTGGTTTGGCTGCTGTCAAAGCGCTGTACTGTGTTCCCAGATAGCCGGGCCCGACAAAAGATTCGTCGATGGAAACGTAGGTCGGAAGGTTGGGGTCTGAGGGGTACTCATGACTGACAACGCTGCCATATTCGGGGTAACTGACCGTCTGTGATGGCTTGTTCCCGGTCAGCAGATATTTTTTGCCAAGACCATGGTCGGGGACGTTGTGTGTGATTCCGCGAATGATCGCATACTTGTCAGCCCGACTTGCCAGTTGCGGCAAATGCTCGCAGATCCGGATTCCCTCGACATTGGTCGCGATCGGTTTGAATTCACCACGCACTTCGACGGGCGCATCAGGCTTGAGGTCAAAGGAGTCCTGATGCGATGGACCGCCTTCAAGAAAAATGAAGATGCCAGACCGCTTGGGTGCATTGGGTGTTTCCGCCGCATGCATACGCAGGTACTGGGATAACGACAATCCCGTCCCCAGCATTCCGATTCGCAACATTTCGCGGCGTTTAAAAGTCATCATGGTCGCAGCATTAAAAAAACGGTGACGGTTTAAAAAAACAAAGCTGGAATCGTGCATTCTTCGTGATTTGATCCAGCGGTTTCATCAGTGATTCAACAGGAACTCTTTCGTGTTCATCATTGCCCAAAGCAAGTCAGAGATGCCGGCAGCGATGGTATCGGATGAGTCGAGGTGTTGTTTGGCACGTTGCTTTTCTTCGCTGTTGGGCAATCTCGCAACGGTTCTCAACCAGACCTGCTCGACAAGTGAATCATGATCCAGCTGCTGTTTGGCAGCTTCTGCGTCTTCGATGTCGATGACCCAATCGCTGTCGGCCACACGCATGCGGACCAGAGGATCGTTTTGGGTGAAAATGGATTGCAACAGCGTTGGCTCATTGACTCGTTCGCAGTCGCAGTTGATGGACCGATCCGGTTTTCCAAAGACTTTCATGGCATGCGTGCCTGCCATCCGCATGGAAAGATGACCCGAGGCTCGACGCCTGAGATTATCCCGTACTTCCTGCATTTTATCGGCTGATGCTGTTGCCTGTTTCATTCCGTCATACATCACCTCGGCTGGGATGCGCCGTGGGATGGCTCGGCTGTAGTTACGGCGATCGTTCCGGTTGGAATTGTTGGGGACCCAACTTCTCTGGTAGGCGGCACTGTTGGTGATCTGGCGATGTAGCCATTTCATATCAAAGTTCTGATTGACGAATCCTGTGGTCAGCCATTGAAGCAATGCCGGATTACTTGGTGGGTTGGCCGGGGTAAATTGGTCCGGTGGATTGACGATGCCGATGTGGAAGTACCCGGCCCATACCCGATTGACAAATGCGCGAGCGAACCAGGGATTTTCCTTGTCACGCATCCAGTTCATGACTGGTTCGCGGGGGTCGTCGCCTGGTTCCAGTGATATGGTTTGACTGCGCAACAAACCGAGTGTTGTTTTTTCGCGGGTTCGTGATTGTCGCTTGGTCGTAGTGACGGACGTGAAGAAGCGACCGAAGTCATTGAAGTCCGCTTGGGTCCATTGGTCGAACGGGTGCTTGTGACATTCGGCACATTGCAACTGAATACCTAGAAAAGCATGGGCGACTGACATCGCAGTGTCTTTGGGCTCTTTCAAGCTTTGCCGGGTCCAGAAGGTTGGCATACCATCACCTCGACCGGACAGATCAGCCAACATGATGCCTTCGACTATCCTGTCATAAGGATCGTTACGCATGACGCGTTCGTTGATCCAGTCGTACCATTGTGAGGCCTGGATATAGCCTTCTTCCCTCGCCACTTCGATCAGACTGCTGATCGATTTGGGATTGCATCCAGTGAAATCGCAGAGCTTGTTTGCCCACCATGCTGCATAGGAAGGACGTTCCAGCAATTCGTCAATTTTCCGGATTCGTTTGTCAGGTGAGGAGTCCCCAAGAAATTGTCTGATTTCAACGGGGTCCGGCAGCGTGCCGGTCATGTCAATGCTGACGCGGCGCAGGAACTCGGCATCAGTGCAGAGTTCTGATGGTGTTAAGGAAAGTTTTTCGAGTTTTGCATTTACCATCCGGTCGATGGGATGTAGCTCGGCATCCGTAACCGAAAAGCTGATCTCAGCAGGACCCGAATGGGGGTACGGTCGGAGCACCGGAATCGCAGTCACACCATTGTCGTAAAAGATGACCACATGAGTATCACCAGCGCCGGATGACGTGGCCAGTCCATCATTGTCGACGGTGGCAATCGAGTCGTCGTTGGTTTTAAATCGTGACAGGCAGGTGACGTCTTCACGGGTGCCATCGTCCCAATGGGCGATCACACGGATCTGTTGCTGGTCAGATTCCGCGAAAACGATCTCGGCTGGCTCGCAATGCAGCGCAGCCAATTGTCGCGCATTTCTTCCAGCATCCGGGCCAAATTGGCTCGACCATGGTGCTCCAAGTTTAATCCATTCACGTACATCGGCAATTTGATTCGCTTTGAGCTTCCCACTTGGTGGCATCTTCAGGTTGTCGTCTGCATGGACCAACGCCTGCATGAGAAGACTTTCATCGGGTCGCTTTGCGATGAGAACCGGGCCACTTTCTCCGCCGCGGAGGGCCGCGTCTCGTGTGGTCAAAGTCAGGCCTCCTTTACGACTGTCAAAGCCATGACACTCGTAGCAGTGGTCCTGAAACATCGGCTTGATCGCTTTCTCGTATAAAGCGATGCCCGCGACCAGGTCCTGGTCCGCTACAGCGGATTGAGGTTTGACATTGCCATCAACGTTGCCCATCCCTTTCGCACCTGTCGCAATCCAGCGGTGCAGCAGATTGTATTCCCATGAGTCAACACTCAATCGCAAACCACCTTCGTGGTCAACCTGTTGGGTTGGCTTCACGAGAGCCAAGCTGTCTGCGGGCGAATCGATGTCGACTCTGTCTGCATCGTTCAGGCTGGCATGGTCAGCTTGAAAATTGAATCCAAATAATGATAGCCGAAAGTCGCCTTGTCCCTGAAACGACCCATGACATTTCGCCGAATTACAACCCAAACGTCCCAGCAGCGGGACGACATGTTTCTGAAAATCGGGAACTGCTTTGGTTTCAATCTTGTCAAACCGTTTGGATGCAGGTGCAACGATATCATCCGCCTTGGCCGTCTGGAAAAAGCCTTGGGCGAGAACGAGGATCATCAGGATCAGTGAACAACGTCTCATGGATATCCATGGTTTCAGGTTTGTGGTGAATGTCGAATTAACCAGGGTCTTTCACATGGCGGTAATCACTTCTCGGCAATCCAATCACTTCTCAAGCTTTTCAAGCTGACCAGTCACTTGAAGCGAATCACTATCCGGGTTTCTGTGGGAAACGCTGAGACGAATCGTGTCGCCTTCATGCAGATCGGCATACAGGTCACTGTGCTGGTTGTAAAAGCCGGCGACACGGATCCGCTTGCCTTTGATGCTTTCAGGTTGCCCCGCTTTGTTTTCATTTGACGGCTTGATTTCTGTCGGTTCCATCACGACTTCGTATCCTGCGGATTCGATGATTTTTCCGGTCAATTGACCATCAAAGCCTCGAAAGTCCTTGGGAGGCACACCAAAGTCTTCCGGTTTGAATGGTGGGGTTCGTTCGAGAACCTGAAACTTGTATCCAAAACCAAGCAACTTTTTACTTGGGTCATAATCACCGGTCCTGATTTTGATTGTTTCTCCGCGTTTGATCTGCAGCAGGTTGTCAAGAAATGCGCCCGAGATACCGACCAGTTTGATGCGATTTCCAATCAGTTCCTGATTGACTTTGGCACGTTCGCTGATGACGTAATCGACATCGATTTCAATTTCACCCAGTTCAATGTCTTTGGATCGAAGGCGACCAATCACAATTGCATAAAAGTTGAAAGCCCCGGGACGAACTCCGGTTTTCGATCCCATCTTGCCTTTTGCGGGTCTGGCCGCCGCTTTCCCATTCTTGGTTCCTGCCATCGCCTGGTTCCACGCTTTGATGGCCTGTTCTTTGGTCATTTTTCCCGATTGAACTGCCGCTTTGAGTTCTTCGCCGTAGGCGTCCATGTCTTTGGGTTGATCCTGTTGGCTCTTGCTGCTGCCTTGCATGGTTGCCAGAAGGTTGGCTGCCTGTTCTTTGGACAAGGTGCCAGCTTTTACCATGGTTTCAAGTTTCTGTTTCAACTTCTCCAGTTCTTCCTCGCTGGGTCCGGCAACTTCTTTGTCTTTTCCAGAGCCTTTTTGATTTTTCATCCATTCAATGACGTCTTGTTTGGTCGCCTGCCCGTTCTCGATTTTCTCCCGGACTCCAGGATCTTTTTCAAGCAATTGCTCATATGCCTTTTCCCAGTCCACCTCAGATTTTCCGGTGGTCTTTTTGTTTCCGGCTGACTGATTGGCCTTGGTCTTGGAAACTTCTTTTCCAATGGTTCCCTTTCCAACATCCTTTTGCCTTTTCATCCAGGCAATCACATCTTCCTTGGTCGCCTGCCCGTTCTCGATCTTCTCGCGTACCTCGGGAGCTTTTTCCAGCAATTGCTCATATGCTTTTTCCCAATCCGCATCAGACATTTTTGCGGTTTTGTTGTTGTTGGTGGGAGCCGTTTTTTCTTGTGCAGAGACGATGCCCGCTGAGGGAATCATGCACAGGGTGGCAAACAGAATGATGGATTTCATGGACGTTCTCGTGTTGTTGTGAATGTTCGATGGTTTGTGGGTCATCAAAGATGATCCGATCGGGAATGAGTGGTGAAGATGTTCTATTTGTTTTGGGCTGCTTGATAGATTTCCATCGCTTCTTTGCGTGTTAGGGTTCCTGCTTTCACAAGTCCCCCCAGTTGTTTTCTGAGTTCCCCGAGTCGCTCTTGCTTGGTGGATTGGGTTGACTTTGACCATGCAGCTTTCCCGCCTGTTGAGGACGTTGCGGGGTAAACATCCGCAGCAACCTGTTCGGCAGTGCGCTGCTGACCTTCTTGCAGGCAATAGAGATGAGTTGACGATCGCAGAATCAGAGATGAACCTGCGACTGCAGGGGACGCAAAGAAGCGTGCATTGAGTTCATTCTCAATGACAGATTCGGGAGCAGACTCGGTAGCGGGTAGTACTCTCACATCGCCATTCTTGCTGAGGAAATACAGTTTCCCATCTGCAAGTAAAGGTGATGCCCAGTGATCACCGCCCAGTCGTTTTTTCCACAACTCGTCGCCAGTCTTGGCATTCAGGCAGCGTGCGATACCACCTTTGTCTGTGACCAGAAACATCAGGTCACCAAGGATGACCGGCGAGGGGATATGGGGTGTACTTCGCGTGGTCGACCACGCCACGTGGGTATCGGTAACATCACCGGTTCCGTTGGCTCGAATCGCCATCAGGTAACCAGTCAGGCCACTGGTGAAGACATAAACGAGGTCGTGGGCATAAAGTGGACGTGCGGCAACGTTAAAGCCACCAGGGTGTCGAACTCGCCATAGTTCTTTTCCGGTTTCAGGGTCGTATGCAATGGTTGCTTCGCCCGCAGGAGCGATCAACTGGCGTTTGCCGTCCACCTCAATCAGTTTGGCTGTCGCGAAGGCTTTTTGGCTGTCGCCGGGTTTACCGCCTTTGGATCGCATGCCCTTTTTCTGCAGCAGGGATTCAAAGTCTGAATCAATATCACGCCCCACTTTCCAGCGTGTTGCTCCTGACTTTTTGTCGAGGGCAACAAAGAACTGTTCATCGGTGCCATCGTAGGCGACATAAAGATTTTCATCATCGACGATCGGTGAAGACCCTTGCCGTACTGGTTGATAGACTCGGAGATCACGTCGCTCCCAAATCTTCTCGCCACTCTGCCGGTTCAAACATGCAATCCCCTGTGACCCGAAGCTGACATAGACGTGTTCCTGTTCAACGACAGGCGTGGGGGTTGCCGGGCTGTTCAAGTGGGGTGAATCGTAAATGTAGGCCGGGTCCAGTCGTCGCTCGATCATGTCAAAGACTTTGATGTCTTTCATGATCTTGCCGGTGTTGAGATCAACGCACAGTGCACGGAGTTCCTGTTTGTCATCGCTGCCTGTCGTGACCCAGATTTCATTGTCCCAAACGACGGGCGACGACCACCCCTGATTCGCGATGGCAGTTTTCCACCGCACATTTGATGCTTCGTCGAACTTAGTCGGTAGGTCAGCCGCAGATGAAATGCCATCTCCTTCTGGTCCACGAAACTGGTTCCAGTGTTTTTCACTGGCCGTGAGCGCCGTCGGCAGAAAAATGACGAAAATGATTGACTTCAAATGGTGTTGAAACAACATGCTCATGACGAAGATTTTGATGTAGGAAGTCGTTGGTTGGTGAAGTGAATGGAGTGAAAATTGTGTGATGAAGGATTGGGGAGTGTGGTTGGCGTGAATCATTTTGATGATTCTGTGCCGATGATTTCAATGCTGGTAATCTTGAACTTGGTCACCTGGTTGGTTGGATGAGAGCACCAGCAGCCGACAAATTCACGCCCAATCGGCGAAGCAGGGAATTTTTCATGGATAACATTCATTGCCTCAATCGGAAATTCCAGGCTGAATTCCTGGGTGTCCGGATCCATTGATTCGGTGAGGTCGATTTGCTGCTCATACTTTCCGGAGAATCCACCATCGGGTTCATTGGTGGTGATGCCAACGACAAGGTCGGTTGCGGAGTAACCCCGACCGGTCACTCGCAGTCTTGAACCAGCTTCCAGCACAATAGGCACGGTGGCTTGTTGGTTCACAGTCACGACCACCGACAGACCAAAACGGGACGGCAAAGCCCACAAGCTTCCCTGTTGATCATTCAGCGATGCCGCTTTTTTGTAAGCGATGGTGGCAGCTTTTTCGCTCATGCTTCCGTTGATGACGGCCGATTTCAAATTGCTACCGAGTTCCAGCAGGGATGGTATCCACTGACCGTGTGAAGCCTCCGTTTGCAAATTACTTTTCCAACGATGAATCTGGTCCGCGCGTTGGACTGATCTGAGTTGGCTGGTATCCCGCAGTGAGGCTACCACCTGATGATGTGGGACTACATTGACTGATTCCCCATCGGTTGTCCGCTTCAGAAGAACCTCTCCCTCATTGACTGTCAATTTTGTTGACTCGTCGCGTGTATTGACATTGAACTGTGTACCAACAACGCGCAGTTCCGCGGCTTCGGTAAAGACCATCATTGGCTTTGAACTTGGCTGTGGTTGAACATCAGCCGAAAGGTTTCCCCGTTTCAGTCGCAGGATCTTCTGTTCCTGTTCCGAGATGGTGATCAGGGACAAACCATCCAGGGTGACGATGCTCCCATCCGTAAATTGCATGGTGACGGTCGAGTCACCAGTCATGGTTTCGAGTGTGCCTCCTGTTAGAGGCTGATTGTTCTCGGTGATGACTTCGACCATTCCGTTTTCATGTGTCCATTCAATCGCACCATGAACATTGGTGGTTTTTGCGATAATCGGTGAACGTTCATTCTGCGAGTTTGTGTCGTATGACAGGACAATCAGAATTGAGGCTGCCACGGCAATCGCAGTGATCAGAAATCGATTCATCAGTGATCGCGGGAATGGACCTGGCGGGGCAGTATCAGGTGTGCTTCGACAGTCTGTTGCCACCCGATCTTGATCCTGACGGGCTAGCAGTTGTGACATGGTCGATTTGACGAACGCATCATGTTGTTCATCGGCTTGTGCGTCATAGCCCAGTAACCGATGAATTTGAAAACTGTCGACTGAATTCTGAAGTAACTGCTCATCACCGGCAAAGTACGTCTGCAATCTGGTCATGCCAGAGCTGGTGATCTCACCTTCCAGATAATCATTCCAAAGCTCTTGGAATTCATTTTGATCTTTCATGATGCTTCTCCTGCACTTGCCATGTGTCTTTCCACACAGTCTTGCAGTCGTCGGCGAATTTTCCACAACTGTTTTTTTACTGCGGCTACCGATCTACCACTCTGCGATGCAATCTGATCCAACGGCATGCTTTCGTTGTATCTCCACACGACAAAACGGTTCTCTTGCTCGCTGAGAGATTTGACACACCTCTGTAACTGCGTCAGTCGCAGTTCCTGCAGTTCCGGATTCGAATTGCTACGCCGTTCCAATTCCCGCTGCAGTAATTCGGGAGCAAACCGTGTGTGGTAGTCAGCGATTCGGCGTATCCGGGTTAGCTCGGACTTCAGTTGGTACCGTGCGATGGTGAACAGCCAGGCTGCGAAATTGGTACCCGGCTGATATTTGCCGAGTTGAGAAAAGGCGGCAATCAGAGTTCGCTGAGCAACATCGTCGATATCGATGGCTGGTGGGGCCTGAGTTGCCAACCAGACTCGAAGTGGTCGCTCGAACTGTCGTACGACCTCCTCAAACGCGGAAACGTCCCCCGCAAGAGTGCGGCGGATAGCTTCCTCAATCGAGGATTCATTGCGTGGTGAAGACTGGTTCATTAGTTGATGATGGCAGCAACATTCGCAGGGTTACCCCCCAAATGGATATTTTTGTGGAATCTTGGGCCGCTGTTGGCAATGAATGCGAAAGCCCGCAGCACAGGAAGTGACGAGCGGGAATCCGGGCGTTTAATGATCACTCGATGTGATGAATGATGCAATGTTATCTGAAGATAATCGTGGCGGAGGTGATCGGGGCTTCATTCGTGCTTCCCGAAATGACAGTGACGTTTCATGAAGGATCAAGGTGACACGTCTCGGGATGTGTACCTTTGAATGCCCAGCACAATGTCTGAAAGCCCAACCCAATGGCGACCGGTCAGCCCCGTCGCGTTTGGCAGTTCCATTGGTTGGCGATTCCCGTAGATAACTATTCCTTTGAAGGGGTGAGGCAGGGAGAGTGACTATCACAGTACCCGGAAACGAGCGTTTATACGGCTGCTGATACCGCAAAGTAGAAATTCAGTTCAGCTTGTCCACACCAGTTTGCAACCTGGTGCAGGATCATTTTTCTGCACCCAATGCCTGTTTCTGCGCCCATGCTTGGAAGAAATTGATGGATCGAGCTGTTGCTGACGGTCACGGGCTACCAGAGTTCGCTACCACAGCTGTTCCCGTCGCTCCATCAGTTTGGGGTAGGCTTCGTCCTCGTCGCCATACTGCTGTTTCAGTTCCAACAAGCGACTCTTCAGCAGACGAACAATCGATGCGTATTCCGGTTTGTCATAAACATTGTTGGTTTCCTGCGGATCAAGCTTGAGGTCATAAAGTTCCCAGCCAGCGGTTGAGGGTGGGAAATCACCTCTTCCCAAGCTGGCATCCAGTGGTAATCCATAAAAGAACACCAATTTGTACCGATCGTTGCGAACTCCGTAGTGCCCGGGAATGTTGTGATGAGCCAGATGCATCCAGTAACGATAGTAGATGGCATCACGCCATTGCTGCGGTGTTTGGCCGGCGAGGATGGTGCGTAGGCTGGTTCCTTGCATCTTGTTGATTTCGGGTGCATCACCGGCCTGGGCGAAGTCGAGGAATGTCTGCGCGAAATCGAGATTGGAACAGAGTTGTGCGTCATTGACGGCGCCAGCAGGGATCACACCCGGCAGTCGGGCGAGAAATGGCATCTGCAAACATTCTTCGTAAATCCAACGCTTGTCAAAGTAATCATGTTCACCGAGAAACATTCCCTGGTCGGCGGTGTAGATCACCAGTGTGTTTTCAGCGAGCCCGGTTCTATCCAGGTAGTCGAGAACACGTCCGACGTTTTCGTCGACCGCTTTGACGCAGCCGAGGTAATCATGCAGATATTTCTGGTACGCCGCTTTGCCTTTTTCCTTCTCGGTCATTCCGGAAAGATCGATTGACCCTGCAGGCCAGTCGGTTTTTTGCACATCAGCGACCATTGTTCGGCGGGGGTGCAGCCTGCTTGTGATGGAGGTTCCCATATCCCTGGTGGCAGAAGAACGGTGCGAGAAATCTTCCCAAAGAGTTTCCGGCTCAGGGATTTCCACATCTGCAAGATATTTCTTGTGCCGATCTGCTGGTTCCCATTTGCCATGCGGAGCCTTGTGGTGCAGCATCATGAAGAATGGTTTTTGGTCATCCCGTTGGTCGAGCCATTCCAATGCATAGTCGGTGACAAGATCCGTGTAATAACCTTCTGTCCGCTTTGCGGATTTTCTCACACGTGTCTCGTAAGCGACACCGTCCGTTGATGCAAGGAAGACGGGGTCATGATAGAAACCCTGTCCCGGGCCTACTTTCCAGTAGTCGAATCCCCAAGGCGCTGATCGGAGATGCCATTTTCCTACCAGTGCCGTCTGATAACCCGACCGACGGAGAATCTCAGCAACATTGGGTGTGCCCGAATCAGGTCCCGGAAAAGCGTCCACCAGAGTCTTCACACCATTCACATGCGAGTGCTGTCCGGACAGGATTACCGCACGACTCGGTGTGCAGATTGAATTGGTGACGAAACACTTGTTGAGCCGCATTCCCTGCTTGGCAAGGCGGTCGATGTTGGGGGTTGGTGCGACTGATGACAGCCTGCCGCCGTAAGCACTGATCGCGTTGCAGGCGTGATCATCGGACATGATAAAGAGAATGTTGGGTCGTTCGGCAGCGAAGCCGACAGAAACCATGGCGGTCAGATTCAGCAGGAAGAGCAAAGATTTCATTTTGCCGTGTCGGTAAGAATCGGGTGTTGGCGGGTTTTGATTCAGCAAGGTAATCCTTGTTCCAGTCTAACTGCAGCCGCTGTTTTGGCGACGAACCGAAAATGCATGAAAAATAAATGAGAGGTTTGTCTTGCTCGGTTGCGATGGAGTGAAGAGAGACGGACTGGAAATCGATGCATTTGGGCGAAAACCTGCCGAGAATGCGGATAATCCGCCTTTCCTGCGTGCTGTTGCCGATAAATTCGATTTTGAAGGGCGCGATCCACGTGAAAAGTCGTTTTACTGATCGAACAGCCTCACTAAACTGGGAGTCCCGCCCATGCGTTGCCTGCCTTCCTGACCCTCCTGAAGTTTGGTGTTTGTCGTGTTTCGTTCGCGAATTCTGATCCCCATCGGTTTGCGCAAGTTGATCGCCATCAGTGCCATGGGCCTGATCTGCCATGCGCCCTCTGGATTTGCTGAAACTCCCCGGGATCAACTGGAATTCTTTGAAAACAAGATTCGTCCAGTACTCGTTCAGCATTGCTACGAATGTCACAGCAGCGATTCAAAGGAAGTCGGTGGCAAGCTCCTGCTGGATAGCCACACTGGCATGATGGTTGGTGGTGAATCGGGCGCGGTGTTGGTATCAGGTAAACCTGATGAGAGCCTGTTGATCCAGGCAATGCACCACGACGGGATGGAAATGCCACCCACCGGAAAACTGCCGGAATCGGTTCTCAACGATTTCGAGAAATGGATTGCTCAAGGTGCGTTTGATCCAAGAACAGAACCATCCGGGAAACCCTTGGCGATCCATGGGGATCTGGATGCCTTATGGTCGTTTCGACCTCGGGCTGTCTTATCGGTACCTCCTGTGGTCGACAAGACATGGCCTCGTGGTCCTCTGGATCATTTTGTGCTTGCGCGGATGGAAGCAGCCGGGTTGAAGCCAGCTCACGATGCTGAGGCGAGAGTACTCGCGCGACGTCTGTATTTTGATCTGACCGGTTTACCACCAACGGTCATGCAGCTGGAAACCTTTGTCGAGAATCATCAACGGCGTGGCCAACGGGCAGTCGAACAGTTGGTCGACCGGCTTCTTGCAGAACCCCAGTTCGGTGTTCGTTGGGGGAGGCATTGGTTGGACGTTGCTCGATACGGTGAATCAAACGGGGATGACGGTTTGGGAAGAAACGCTACGTTTCCACATGCGTGGCGATATCGCGATTACGTCATTGCGGCCTTGAATCGTGATCCGGGTTATGATCGTTTTCTGAAAGAACAGATTGTCGGAGACCTGCTGAAAGCAGGCGATGCGGATGAGAAGAATCGACATTTGGTGGCGACCGGTTTCCTGGCCATTGGATCCAAGCCCGCATCAGCCATGAACAAAAACTTTGCAATGGATGTGGTTGATGACCAGATCAACGTTGTCAGCACGGGTGTTCTGGGCTTAAGCGTGGCTTGTGCCCGTTGTCACGATCATAAGCATGATCCCATTCCAACGCGTGATTATTACGCGCTGGCTGGGATATTCTCCAGCACGGAAACGCTCTATGGAGCTGCCGGTAATGAGAAACTGACAGCGCCACCAACCCCGTTGCACGAGTTGCGATCAAATTGGAGTGTCCAGCAAGTTCGACCCGACCGAAGCAAGACTCCTGTATTTGCAGAGGGGTATCAAGAGGCCCTTCAGGAATATCAGCCGTTGATCAGGGAATCACTGACGGATCATCCCACCGCCCTGAAACCGGAAACTGAATTGTCATTCGGCGTGACTGAGTTTGCCAAAGTAAAAGAGACGGCCCTCCATGGCGAGTTCTCAGGAGATGCCAAATCTTACACCGTCTCATTCTGGTTTCGTAACACACTCAAGAATGACGCTCGTCCTATCACTGCGTATCTGTTTTCCAGAGCCAAGCTGGGTGACAAGGCTTTACCGGGAGATCATCTCGGCATCGGCGGTAACCACGATAAGGCGGTCACAGGGCAGTTGTTTGTGTTCAATGGAAATGAAAAGAAAAAATCAGTCAGGGGCTCAACCGTCATTCCTCCCAATTCATGGAACCATGTGGTGCTGCTGCGGCGCGACGACAGAATCGAGGTCTATCTGAATGGGCAGCTTGAGTTGGAAGATGAACTTGAGTCGACTTTTGGTGAGTCCCGCGAATTCAGTCTTGCCCGCCGCAGCGACAAATTTGCACCTCTTGATGGTAATGTCGGTGAGTTGGCCGTCTACGAGCGGGCCTTGGATCGTGAATCTGTGTTGCGACTGCACACGGCATCGGGTCAACCCAAAGGAATCATTCCAACACCTATCGACGGTTATGCCATGGGGGTTCGCGAGAAATCGAAACCGGCAGATATCAAAATTCATATCAATGGCGATGGAGCAAAAAAAGGGCCCTCTGTTGCGAGGGGAGTTTTGACTGCCTACGAAACACTTCCTGCAGACAGTGATCGGCGATTTGAGACCGATCAATTCAAAGTCAGTGCTGGTTCCAGTGGACGGATGGAATTGGCAGCCTGGTTAACACGCGATGATCATCCGCATACATCCCGAGTCATGGTCAACCGGATCTGGATGCACCTGATGGGACGTGGCATCGTCTCCACGACGGATGATTTTGGTGTTTATGGAGCAAGACCTACCCACCCCCAGTTACTCGACTACCTTGCCGAATCGTTTGTGCGACAGGGTTGGTCGGTCAAGCAGGTGATCAGGCAGATTGTCCTGACACGGACGTACCAACTGGCGAGCCAGAGCAAGGTGGATTCAGTGCGAGCAGACCCGCACAACCTCTGGTTGGCTCGCCACTCACGGCGTCGACTTGATGCTGAGACACTGCGTGACAGCATGTTGATGGCGGCGGGTACGCTTGATTATTCGCCACAGCAGGGGTCTGCCATCGAACAGATTGACGCGTTGATCAATTGGCCACCGGGTGAGGCTACCAATTTGCATCGCGAATCAAATCACCGGAGTATCTATTTGTGCATGTTGCGTCACGCGCCGCCTCCCGAATTGATGGCATTTGACTTGCCCGATGCTGTTGGGATTGCTGGAAAACGCGACGTTACGACGTTGCCCACCCAGACACTGTTTCTGTTGAACAGTGAATTTGTGGTTGCCCAAGCAGCTGTATACGCTCGGAGATTACTGCAAGACTCATCGGCAGCGGACGAAGATAGGGTACAGCGGGTATTTCAAGGCTGTTTTCAGAGGTTGCCAAACGAGGTCGAATTGCGGCAGGCGATCGACTATCTTGTGGTAATCGATGATCAGTTGAGAAAAACGGAACCCGATGCGAAGAAACGGAATCATCGCGTTTGGGAGAGTTTTTGTCAGGCAATGTTGATGACGAACGAATTTCGATACGTGGACTAATCACTGTCATGATTTCACGACGACACATGCTGCGATCTGCGTCCTGCGGGTTTGGGTATCTGGCTCTGCAAGCCTCGCTTTGCCAGAGGACGGTGGAGGCCGGCACGGCATCCCAACCCAAGACGCCCGCAGTTCAACCCCGCGCCAAGCGGGTGATTTTTCTGTGCATGAGTGGTGGTCCGGCGCAGATGGATACCTTTGACTACAAGCCTCAGACCGGCGACAAAAAACACCCGGGCTCTGTCGTTCCGTTTCAACAAAGGGGGCACAGCGGTCTGTGGGTGTCGGATCTGTTACCCGAAACGGCCAAGCATGCAGATCGACTTTGTGTGATCAACGGGATGCATGCAGATACCGGAAACCATGCTCAGTCATTCTTGCAATTGCACACCGGGGAGCGGTTGAGGAAAAGGCCGAGTATGGGCTCATGGATCTCTTATGGCCTTGGCAGCGAAAACGAGAACCTTCCCAGTTTCATCAGCTTGAATGCTGCCAAGCCGTCGGTGTATTCCAGCGCGTTTCTGCCAACGGAATACGCCGGGACGCCGATTGGCACCAACGGCGAAAACATGTCTGCGGCGACCATCCGCGATATTTCCGGTGATCACCTTCCAAGCAGGGTCAAGCGGCAGCAACTCGATTTTGTTCAGGCGATGAATCGCCAACATGCATCGCAACGTTCTGGCGACCAACATCTTGAGGGCGTGATCGAATCGATGGAGTTGGCATTCCGCATGCAATCCACCGCTCCTGAGTTGCTTGATCTGAGCAATGAGACCGAAGCAACTTTGCAGCGATACCGCGTTGGAAAGAAGCTGTCGATTGGAACCTGTCGACCCACCGACTTTGGCAGACAGTGTCTACTCGCTCGCCGATTTGCTGAAGCAGGTGTGCGGTTCATTGAACTGAACCATGGTGGTTGGGATCAACACAAGAATCATCGGCGTGACCTGAAAGCCAATTGCGATACAACCGATGCCCCAATTGCAGCCTTGTTGGAAGATCTGACGGCGCGGGGATTGATGGATGACACGCTTGTGGTTTGGGGTGGAGAATTCGGACGACCGGGCTTAACGCCCGATGATGGCAAGGATGAAACGGGGCACAATGCCAATGGATTCACGTTCTGGTTGGCAGGTGGGGGAACCAAGGCGGGATACGTTCACGGTAAAACCAATGAAACAGGGGTGCGGGCGGTTGAGGGAAAGGTCCACTTTCGGGATTTGCACGCGACGGTTCTCCACCTGATGGGGTTGGATCATCGTTCCCTGACCTTCCAGCATGAAGGTCGTCAACATCAACTGACCGGCCCGCAAGAGGCCACGGTTGTCACCGACCTGTTTGCGTGAAATTGATGCAGCGGTTCCCACACGTGGGTTGATTGGCTGACAGTTGCGGCAACGTCCCGCCCGGCAGGGTTGAATCGTGGATCACTCGTTGCGAACGAATGCAGGCAGAAGTTTTCTCGGCAGGGTAGACAACATTTTCCCCATGCCCCGCTGGTGTGCCGTGACAACGATGATTAATTCCAGTTCCGGTAACATCAGGATGAACTGGCCGCCGGCGCCGCGACCGGATCGGCAATCGTACATGCGATCTCCAACCTGCATGTCATGTCGCCACCAGAAATAACCGTAGGACGTTCCTTGGGGATTGGTGTGGATGCGATCGGTAGCCCGTTCTACGAATTCAGCAGGGACCAGTTGTTCGCCACCCCATGTGCCTCCATTGCTCACCAGCATGCCCCACTTGAGCATGTCGCGGGAACGCATACTGCTTCCAGCTGCTGATTTGGGAAGTCCACTGACATCGTCTTGCCATGCAAAGTTCGAGATTCCCATTTTCGCAAGCAGTTCCGTTTCTATGAACTGCCTGGCAGATCCTGGAACAACCGCTTCCAATACCTGCATCGCTATGGAAGGATCGGATCCTTGGTACTTGAAGCTTGTACCAGTCGAGGCGATGGGTTGGCTGTATTGCAGGTAGGCCTGAATCTGTCCCTGACCTGACATTCGAACTGCATTCTTTCTTAGTTCATTTGCTTTTGCCCGATCGATGCGGATACCTGATTTCATGTTCATGGCTTGGGCGAGTGTGATCCGGTTGGCTCCTGAAACGATTTTGGATTGATCAATGTTTTTCAGAAAATCAACAACAGGTCGATTCAAATCTGCCATGCTGAGATGATTCAACTGGATGGCTCTGCCGATCGCCATTGCCGTATACGATTTGGTGATAGACATCTGGTAATGAGGGTAATTGACACGACCGCGTCGATAGTACGACTCGAACAGCAATTTGCCGTGGCGGGACAGAAGCAGGCTGTCGATCTCTCCGTGATCGCCGGCTGCGATTTCATTTGCGAACGCGAGAATGGTAGCAGAGAGATCGTTGTCGGTTCCCAGACTGCCAACGGGAATACCATCACTTCGATCACGGGGTGTCGTACTGAGATACGGCTGCTTGAGATCAGGGATGTCTTTTTCCAGAGCATAGGAAACATCCTCTGCATTAAGATCCGCGATTTCGGGCGCCATGCCGTTTTGACTGTCGACTTGGGACAGTTCGGAATGGGGAGTCTGCAGCATGGCAGGACGTTCCCAGTCTGTCGGCTGATAACCGTCCGGAGTCGGTGGCTTGATGACCTGGATGACTTCATCTGCGCTGTTGAATAACGGCCAATCATCGGTTCGAAATGGCGATGCAGGCAGGCCCTCGCGGTTGTACAGCAGATTGCGTTGGGATGGGTTCATCCCCCAGGCGTAGCGTACCGCAACGGGCGATTTAACCTTGCTTGAGGAAACGATGACCTGATCACCCTGAATCACAGCCTCAGCCCATTTCCATTGCCTGTCGTTCCCGGCAATCGCGAACGAATTCAGTTGTGAGTCAGAGTTTCTTGAGCCATTGGAGTCCACCAGACCACTGCCAACGGAATCAAAGTCAAGGATCACACGATCGCCGTCGATTGTCTGTTTTTGGAAATCTGGTCCGGATCCGACCAGATCCATCGCGTAGACATTTTGAAGAGCATGCAGTGCATGCCGGATTCCGATCGGTTTTTTGTTTCTTGGGTGCAGTTGAACAGGATCACCCGTATCGATGGAAACGACCAGTCCCACGTTGCGCAATTCCTTACTGGCCAAACGCATCATCTCTCGATTGACAGCCCAAGGCGCTTCCAGACCTTCGACGGGCCTGGTCTGGGGCGGATTCCAACTTGGTAACTGGGTGAGAATGAACGGGAAGTCCTCTGCAACATTCCCAGCAGACAGTTTGTGCCACGAAGAGCGGTAGTAACCAATCAGCTTTCCGAGTTGATCACGATAGTGCACCGCTTGCGGGATGTTCTTTGAGTTGCGTTCACCCTGATACCAGATCGCCCCTCGGATCCCGTAGGGCCGAATCGGGTGAATCATCGCGTTGAATATGTGACTGGGGTATTGGTGGCCGAGGTTGGCAGGCTTGGTGATGAAGGGTGGTTGCAATTGTTTCCACGGATTCTTCATCGTTTCACCAGCATCGATTTTCTGTCTGTAAGCGATCAGTTCCTGTTCGTAGGTTTTCAATGCCTCGTTACGATCAAAGCGTCGTGAGTTCTTGTCCAGTTGAGCCATATGTATTTCTGTGCGCTCGTCACTGGCCTGAATAACAGCAGGCATCCAACCTTCGATAGGCGTTCCAGCGTAGGCTTGAACGATGATGCCAACTGGAATGCCAAGAGCTTCCTGAAGAGTCCTTCCAAAGTGGTAGGAAACCGCAGACGTCGTTGCGGCCGTTTCAGGTGTACAAGGAACCCATTTTGCGAGCAGGTCACGTGATTCTTTGAGTGGTTTGTGCCAGTGTTCACGCGACGATTTGAAAATTCGCAGGTGGGGTGCATTCGCACGTTCGATTTCGTTTTCAGCATCGAAGCAGTTACCCAACGCCCAACCCATGTTGGACTGACCCGCGCACAACCAGACTTCGCCAATGGCGACATCATTCAGCGAAATCGTATTTTTTCCGCGAATGATGAGCGAATGACCCGTTCCTTGCGAAGGCGTCTTCAGAAAAACCTGCCAATCGCCTGATGCGTTGGCAGTGGTCGTGACCGAAGTCCCCCAACTCGCTTCGACGGAAACTTTTTCACCGGGGTCAGCAAATCCCCACACAGCATTATCGGTATTCTGTTGCAGCACCATTTGGTTGCTGAACAGGCGTGGCACACGGACCTCTGCGACGGCCATGAGGTGAAAACTGAAAAGCAAAATAAGCGTTATGAGTGATCTCATGACAGGCTTCGACACATGTTCGGGGGTGAGGAAATCAGAGTGCTGACCCATCATGGTAACAGCGTGCGCTGGAATCGGTACTGCGTTGGGTGTGGGGTCGCACCCCATACCCACTGTATCTCGCTTCCCTGCATCCATCCTGAATGAACGGCGATGTGCCAGGCGGTCATCCTGTGCACATTGTAGGGATTGCGACGAACGTCGTTTCATAAAACCGGCTCAAACTCACTCAGTCTTGCTGTCCGCGTCCTAGAGTTCAGCAGGTCAATGTCTTTGAGTTGCAGGAGAGTGTTGCATGTTTCGTTTAGTGATGATCACCGTTGTCAGTGTCAGTGTCCTGCATTGCACGCAGGCGGATGCCCAACTTTTGTTTGGAAGACGTCACCAATCTGCCCGAGGAGCGCAACTTCAACGTTACGATACGTCTCGGCAAGCGGAGAACGACCGTACCTATCGCTCCTACCGACCGTCGTCGGGTTTGGACATCAGTATCGGAATCGGTAGCTATCCGGGCTATGGTTACTATTCAGGATTCGGTGCCTATGGATACCTCGACCCCTATCGCTTTGACGGTTACGGTTACGACCCCTATCGCTATGGAAGTTTTGAGGCTCCTGATCTCTTGAAGGATCCCTACTTTCGGGAACGCTATCGCTACGACAGCAAATTTCCAGGACGTTATCGGGCTCCTGCGATACCTCGCACCTCGACAGCAGCGACCATTGAAGATCTGTATCGATTGAAAGCATCAGGCACAGACCGCCGTGTTGCTTCCACGGTGCGGGTTGACTCCGCAAGGCTGATATCGCAACTGCGTAAGGCAACCGAGCAATTGACTCAGGGTCTAACAGCCAGTGAATACGGAGAGGCTTGGCTTGAATACCTTGGTCCAGATCAGTTGCCAGCGTTGATTGCTCAGGGAAAAATGACAGAATTGCAGGAGTTGATGACCCATTACGATGGCGTTGTTGCAAATCCCGAGTTGCAGTACATCATGGCTACGAGTGGATTTGCAGAGACCAGATACCTGTTAAGGCATTATCTGGGCAAGCCGGTCCATGAGATGGGTAGCCGGTCACTCGGCGTCGCGCCATTGACGGTGGAGCCGGCTGAGTCGACACGATCGGAGTCGGCTGAAAAACCAGAGACACTGCCGGCACCACAACCAGCAGTGGATAATGCACCGGGGTTAAATACAGCCACTGGTGACTGAACGGATTTCAGTCGCTCGCCCAAATGCTGGCATGGATCCCAGAGGTATTCCCTGATCTCTCAGTTGTTTGGCTCGCTGACTGCGGCAACAGGGCCTTGCTCCGTGGTGGCTGCATGGATTGAGGTCCCCGATTGGGGCTCATTGCCTACTCGGTTCGCGGGTTCGCACCCCAACGGGACTCGAACCCGTGTTTTTACGGTGTTTTAGCACTCGCCGCATTCGCCAAAGCATTTACCCCCGCCCGGGGGTATTCGCTCAGAATTGAGGACCTCAGTTCCAGTGAGGCCGCTACCGCTCTTTTGAAATTGCCCTCGGTAGTGGACATTTTTCTGCAGCGTGCCCGGCGCACCTCCGCCGGGTTGTACACTACCTAGGGTGATCCTCTCCTTGCCAGACACGGTGGCATCCTCTCGATCTGTCCCTGATTCAAAGGTTGCCGGGTTACGTGCCGTTGCTGGAATTGCTGCGATTCTTGAACAGCTATTCATCCTGGATAGCCACGAATCTGGAACAGACGCAAAGCAATGAGGGCGGACGAAGCGAATCGATCGGTGCGGCAGCTGAGAACAACAGATGCAGTATTCAAGACTCAAAACAACCCTTGCTGACTCCTGTGAGCGCTGCAAAAGGAGATCTGTAAATCGAATCATGCAGGTTGTGTGCATGTGTTTCTGTTTCAGTGGCTTGTGCCTTGGGCAGACTCGAGGTCTTGATTCGAACACGTTGGATCCGGAAACGCATTCACTGGTGAAGTCTTACTGCCGGGACTGTCATGGTGGAAAAGCGCGAGAGGGAGAGATCGATTTCAATACTTTCAATTCAATCGAGGATGCTCGAGGCAATCTTGAGGTTTGGTTGAAAGTACGCCAGGTTCTGGATAGTCGGCAAATGCCACCGCCCGAGGCACCGCAGCCGACAGAGGCTGAATTCAGTCGATTGCGTTCGTGGACGCATTCATTTCTGAAGGCAGAGGCTGCCGCCAAAGCAGGGGATCCGGGACCGGTCCTGCTGCGACGCTTGAGTAACGCAGAATACGACTATGCGATTGGTGATCTGACTGGTCTGAAAAATCTGGATCCAGCCAGGGAATTACCTGTGGATGGAGCTGCTGGAGAGGGTTTTACGAATGTGGGAAGCGGGCAAGCAATGTCACCCTCGCTTGTTGGCAAGTATCTCGATTCAGCAAAACGGATCGCAGAGCACCTGGTCTTGCTGCCCACCGGGATAGCGTTCAGTGAATCAACGACACAGCGTGACCGTACCAATGCAGGGTTGGCAGAAATTCAGGCGTTCTATCGACGCTATACCGCTGACGGTGGCGGATCATCCGTCAATTTACAAGGCATCAAATTTGAAACAAATCAGGGAGGTTTGTTGCCGATCAGGTCGTACTTGCAGGCCATCTTGCAGAGCCGGGATGCTGTGCTCGATGGGCAAGTTACGCTCGAGCAGGTAGCGGTGAAAAACGGTTTGCATGAGCGTTATTTGCGCAACCTCTGGAACACGCTGGTCGGCAAAGAGTCAGAATCGTTCCTTGTTGAACAGCTGCGAAAGGTATGGACGACAGCTGGCGCAGAGGAGGTTGACGCCCTTGTGACGAAGGTCAGGCAGTCACAGGATGGGTTCTGGAAGTTCAACTCGATTGGGCATGTTGGACGTCAAGGTGGACCGATTCGATGGATGGATCCCGTGGTGCCCGTCGTCAATCAGCAGGAACTACGACTGCCGCTCGTGAAGCCCGATAACGGAGACGATATTGCGGTGACTTTGACAGCCCATGACCTTGGTGATGGGGACAGTCAGGATTTTGTCGTTTGGTCGCAGCCACGTCTTGTCTTGGGGCCAGACGCAAGCGGTGCAAAAGCGTCGATTATGCTACGGGATGTCGAAAGGGTGAGTGACGAAGTTCGATCGATCCAGCATAAAGAGCTAGGCCAAATCAAGCGGTATCTCGATGCCATGTTGAAGCATTTGGACGAGTCAGTAGGGGTTGGGTCTGGCGAAGATAGCAAGCGTGTTCCTGAGAAACAGCTGAATAGTGATCTGTTGGAACGCTGGTTTTCCCTGATAGGGTTGAAGGCTTATGACGCTCGGAAAGTGGAGGGGTTGTTTTCCAACTACCTTTCCAAGGTCCAGGGGTATGATGCGATCAACGGGTGGGGAGTTGAACAGACGCCCAGTATGCTTACGAATCGTTCTGATGAAGCCATCAGTTTCCTTACCTTGACGATCCCGGCGCGTTCAGTGGTTGTTCATCCATCACCCACCAGTGCCGCGGTGATTGCCTGGAAAAGCCCGGTGACGGGCACTGTCAAACTGACCTCCTCTGTGGATGATGCAGATAACAAGTGTGGAAACGGAGTCGCTTGGAGAATCGAGCACCGTACCCGACATGGAAAGAAGGTTGTTGCTGAGGGAGTCATCGACAACAGTGGTGGCGAGGATTGGACTGGTGCCGAGCCAATAACCGTAGCAGTCGGCGATGTTATTGCTTTGATGGTCCTGCCACGGGACAGCAACCACAGTTGTGATACAACCCATGTTGAGCTGAAGCTGACGGAGGTAGATGGCGGTCAGCGCACATGGGATTTAAGTGAACAGGTGGTTGATCGTGTTCACGAAGGCAATCCGATGACAGATCTATTCGGTCATCAGGGTGTTTGGAGTTTCTGTACGAGTGTTCCTGCGCCAGCGGTCCAACTTCCAGAGGATTCAGCATTGGCGCGTTGGCGGGAATCAGCGGTTTCGCTGATTGACACCCCTGTTTCGAACCGACACCGCGAATTGTCACCCTTGGCCGACGAAGTTCACCGCCTGGTTACGACCGACGATCTTGAAACGCTCTCGGTTGCTGACCGGGAACTCCGCAAGTTGTTGCTTGATTGGCGTGGTCCGCTGGGCTGGCTCGATTTAGGACGGTCAGCCCTCGAGGTTCTGCAATCGACGGATCAGAGAAATCCCCTGCTGTTTGGGTTACATCCCAATGGTAGCAAGCTGCATTCGCATGATCTGTGCCGTCGCGGTTCTGCAGCTATCCAATTCCGGATTCCTGCCGAATTCACGGGGGCCGAGTTGGTAACCACAGCAAGACTGCATGCCGACAGTGGAGTCGAAGGAAGTGTCCAGGTTCAGATGATTGCTGGCGTAGTCGATGTTCCCCTCCTCGATTTTGGGGGATCGTTTCTAGTCCATCCCGAAGGAATGGCAGGGGCGTCGATCAAATCGTCTGTTCGTTCCTTTGCTGAGCTGTTTCCACCTGCTCTCTGTTATTCCCGGATTGTTCCCGTGGATGAGGTGGTGACCTTGAGGTTATTCCATCGAGAAGATGATCATCTGTCCCGACTGATGTTGAATCAGGGAGAGATTCGCGAATTGGACCGGCTCTGGGATGAGTTTCTGTTTGTGAGTGAGGAGCCGTTGAAGCTGGCAGTTTCGTTTGAGCAACTTTCCGAGTTCGCTACTCAGGATCGACCTGATCTGGTCACGGCGTTCGAACCGATGAGAGTTCCCATCAATCGTCGTGCTGAGGAATTCAAGAAACGCAGGATCGCTTTAGAACCATTGCAACTCACGGCCATTGTCAATTGGGCTCAACGCGTCTGGCGGCGCCAATTGGATTCGCAGTCCCAACAGCAACTGCGTGATTTTTATCGTCGTTTGCGGGATGACGGGATGCAACATCCGGCTGCGTTGAAGGCTCTGGTGACTCGTGTTTTGACCTCCCCGGCGTTTCTCTACAAGCTGGAGACCCCACGCTTTGGAACGGGGCAATCAGATGTTGATGGCGAGGAATTGGCGTCACGACTGAGTTTTTTCTTGTGGTCTTCACTGCCAGACTCGCAGTTGCTGGATTTGGGGCGGCGCGATCGACTGCATGACGATCGGGTAAGGATTCAACAGATGCGGCGGATGTTGAGTGATCCTCGGTCCAAACGATTGGCCGAGCAATTCGCCTGTCAGTGGCTACATCTACGGGACTTTGACAGAAACGATGACAAAAACGAGAGGCTGTACCCCGAGTTTGCAGCGCTGAGAGGAAGCATGTACGGGGAAACACTTCGGTTTTTTGAGGACATGTTTCAGAACAATGGTTCGATACTCGATTTGGTCGACGCGAATCATACGTTTGTGGATCAGGCATTGGCGGACCATTATGGTCTTCGGTGGAATCCAGACCGTCGTGTTGAGATGGAATTATCAGATGACCCAGCGTGGCAGCGTGTCGAAGGTGTTCGATCGAAAGGGCGGGGTGGCATTCTGGGAATGGCTGCATTTCTTGCCAGTCAGTCAGGTGCTTCAAGAACCAGTCCCATTCTTCGTGGTAATTGGATCTATGAGACGTTACTCGGGGAGCATTTGCCGCGGCCACCCGCCGATGTCCCTTCGCTGCCTGAGGAAGTCCCCGATGGACTGACGGCAAGACAATTGATTGCGAAGCACAGTTCGGTGAAGGCTTGTGCAAAGTGCCATGCTCACATTGATCCGTTTGGTTTTGCACTGGAGGAATACGATGCTCTTGGCAGGCTGCGTGAAACGGGCGCAGACACGACAGCAAAGCTGATGAACGGGCAAGTGATGGAAGGTGCCGCAGGTCTTCGTCGCTATCTGGTTGAAACCCGACGTGAGGAGGTAGTCCGCCAGTTCTGTCGCAAATTACTCGGGTTTGCGCTAGGCCGAGAGGTGTTGTTGTCGGATGAGCCGTTACTGGATCGTATGCACATGGCGCTCAGTTCGCGCGACTACCGCTTTCAGGTTGCTGTTGAGCATATTATCAACAGTCGACAGTTTTGCCAGATTCGCGATCAGCCGAGTACAATCCAACCCTAGGGGAACGTGTGATGATGAATCGGAAATTAGGCCGGCGTCGGGTGCTTCAGGGATTGGGTGTATCCATGGCATTGCCGTGGATGGAGTCGCTGAATGCGAGGGGCAATCCGGCGGAAAGTGCCGCGGAGAATTCCGCGCCCGTGAGGATGGCAGTCCTGTTTTCCGGTTGTGGTTACCATTCCAAAGAATGGTGGGCCCGCGGCAGCGGAAACGAGATGGAACTCGGCAAAGTGCTCAAGCCAATTGAAGGTTTTCGGGATCGGATGGTGTTTGTCAACGGCTTGTACAATGCCGAAGCTTTGAAAGGGAATATTCATAGTTCCCAAACCGGAAACCTTTTATCCGGAGCTCCTTTGTCCGCAGGTGGAACGATTCGTTCCGGTACCAGTATGGATCAGGTGGTTGCCCAGAAGATTGGGAAACAAACAAAACTGCCCAGTCTGGTGTTGGGTTGCGAAAAGGCCAACCCGTCGGTTCATAAGAACTACTCGATGCTGTACAGCTCGCATATTTCATGGAGTAGCCCCACCTCGCCGACCCCTCTGGAAGTTTATCCAGCGCTTGCGTTTGACCAGCTCTTTAAAGAAGTTGCGGGTCATGGTGATCAAAGTGTTCTTGATGAAGTGTTGCAGGATGCAAGCGATGTACGACGTCGAATCAGCCAATCTGATCGCCAAAAACTCGACGAGTATCTCAATTCAGTGCGCGAAGTTGAGAAACGCATTGAACGAGCCGGTAAGAACGGCGAATTGCAAGGCTGGCGGCCGACCTTGGCCGAACCGAATCTGCCCCGTCCAACGGATGGGTATCCTCAGGACATTGTTGAACACATGCGGCTGATGTGTGACATTCTGGTACTTGCATTTCAGACCGATACGACACGGATTTGCACTCTCAAACTGAATAATGATCATGGGACACTGCGGTTTCCACACCTCGGTGTCGACTACATGATCCATCACCTCTTGTCCCATACAGATTCCCCGGACTGGTTGAAAGTGAATCAGTTCTTTCTTGAGCAGGTCGCTTATATCGCCAAACGTCTCGACGCAATTCAGGAAGGCGAACGCACAGCCTTGGACAATTCCATGATCATGCTCTGTTCAAGCATGCTGACGGGGAATCATGATGCGACTCGGTTGCCGGTGGTCATGCTTGGTTCGGCAGGCGGGCAAATCAAAGGGGGGCAGAACCTGGATTATTCTGGAGACTCCAATCGACAGATGTGCCGATTGTATCTCAGCATGATGGATAAAATGGGAGTGAGCCTCGAACAGTTTGGTGATGCAACGGAACGTCTTCCGGAACTTTCGTTTTCAGGTTAATCCTTTCTCGACGGGATGTGTGACAGTTGTTTTATCGCATCGTTTTTTGTCTGGTCGTTTCATTGTGCTGGTCGTTATCGACCCGTGTGGGTGCGAAAGACACCGGTGTGGGTCCTGAAACGTGCGGCGATCCGAACCGTTCGGCAGGTCAGGAGCAGTCTCCTCAGTTGATCGATCGGTCCCTTGAAGACAACCGATTTTCCAGTGATCGAATTGCGGCAAGAATAGGCCAGAAGATCTTTCTGGACAGTCGCTTGTCGCGCCCTGTTGGGCAGGCGTGTATTTCCTGCCACAGTCCGACAACGGCGTTTGCTGACGCTCGTCCCGTTTCACCCGGTGCAGTCAAGGGTCGGATGGGCAAACGGAATGCCCCGTCCCTGATGTACGCTGCCTTGATACCGGGCTTCGCGTACGAAGATCTGTTTACC
>JACLAC010017622.1_pt1 | contig 58789 bp, 58 predicted proteins | sample 8027881 | NCBI WGS metagenome assembly JACLAC01 (sample SAMN15725517, study PRJNA655200) | protist metagenome | isolation source: fluorescence activated cell sorting (FACS) single amplified genomes of... | place: Spain: Blaines Bay Microbial Observatory, Mediterranean Sea | collected 2016-01-19
AAGTAGAGAATTGCTGATTTTCACGCCCTTTGCTATGAAAGCTGCAGGCATGTTGCCTTTTGGTTCATACGGTGCGAAGTCTGTAAAACTCACTTGCTTGTGCATTTGCTCAATATCTAACGCTTTATAACCAATCTTCCGTATCACTTTTGCCAGGTTGCTAGTCTGAAAATTCCCACTCAGAATGTTTGTTCGATAATCTGCTTCTTGAGTAACCGTATAGAAAATGGCCCCATTAGGTAGAATCAGGAATAAATCGTTATAATCACTCAATTCAGAGAATTTTCTGTAAAACTCACTATCGCTAGCATCTAATGGGTTGAGGACTTCATCCACCTGCATCTCACTCACAAGAACCCAATTGAGCCCCTCAAATTCGAAAGGACGCCAGGCACTCAAAACATGATTATTCATGTAATTGCGGCTCACACCTACTCCAGACTCTCCTGACAGCCCTGCCAGAACCTGAGCTGTCTCTATTTCTTCAAAGTCTTGAAACGATACTTCCATTGAGAAATTTGTTGGATTCAGATAGGAATCTGAGCGGAAAAGTTGATCACTACCTACCAGATAGGTCTCTCCAGTTTGTCCCAGACCGCTACGATAACTCATTACATTTTTGAACTTGTCTACTGGAAATTCAAAGATCAACACACCTAGTTTACGATTTTCTTCGAAAATAGGTGTTGCCATGAACGCCGTTGGCTTTTCAAAGCCAGGCTCGTAGGGCTCGAAATCTGCGATAAAGAATTCACCCAATGCCTCTGCTGAATTTGCTTGGCTAAAAATTTTCCCTAAATGGCTTTCCGCAAAGGGCCCATCCATGAGAGAAGTACCAAAATCAATGCGTTTCCTCATCGAATAGGCAATATCACCGTTTTCTGAATCAACCAGATAGACGTCCTGGTAACCGAACACCTCTGCAAAATTACGTACCATGGGGTGGATATCCGCATGCATCAGGTCGTAGGGTGGCTCAAAAAGGAGTTCGCTCTTTGGCTTGAGTAGTTCTATCTTGGACCCAAGAGAGTTTGGATTGCTCGAAAGATATACCTGCTGAACAACTATGCTCCACTCACTCAACAATGAAAATTTCTCTTCTATATCTAGATCATTTTCTCCAGTAACCTCACGATAACGCTGACCAAACTCTTCTTTCCAAAAAAGTTGTAGTTCCTCACGAATTGGCTCGAGTTGATCCGCTGAAACTTCCCGATCATACCGATAGTTCTGTAGATAAACTGGCAGATTAGCCATCGCATCGATCAGTTGTGGCCTTTGTGCAAAATCCAGCAACTGGGCCCTGCTGAAACTCAGATAATCTATCAGGGTTACTGCCTTTGCATCTCGGATTGCTGCTAACTTTACCTCTGCTGCTTTCTGAAAGCTCTCCACCGTCTTACCAAGCAAATCCAGATCACTTTGCTGCTCAGCAAAATAAGTCCCTAACTGCTGTTGTTTGTTCTCTCGCAGCCCGCTTAGTTGCTTGTAGGTTTGTATCATCAGTGAGTTCATTGCCACTACTAGACTGACTATCGCGAGCAAGACAGCCGGCACGCAGCCCACAAGCAAAAAGCTACCGACCAGTTTGCGCCGCATGGGAATGTCTTGGAGTCGCAAAAGACCTCTCCAACTAGTGGTGGAAATTAAATTTTATATTGGAAAAGAATCATAAGACGTAAAAGCAAGAAACCGCAACTGCTCGCTTGATGAAATCTATGCGACCTCAAATCTTAGAACGGTTAGCAGACATTTTTGTCTGTACAGACAAACTTGCTGGAGTGCACATCGCAACCCCAGATATACTTTTGGATAGCTTGGCAGGAAGGTTGATCTGTGCCCCTGAATTGAAGCCACTTCTCTGATTGAGAAAGTGAAAAAACCATTGAGCAAAGATCATTCAAATCGAGGGGGAGAGATCTCTGTGAGCTTATTGTTGTGAGTGCTCAGCAATCAGTTTTCGAGCCTTGTTCACAAGGGCTTTGCCATCAATGCCGTCCTTGCTGACTTCATCGATCCAGCGCTCAACAACTGGTTCCAGGGTTCTCTGAAATTCAGCTGTTTTTTCCTTGGAGAGGACAATGTGTTCTTTTCCAAACTGCTCCATCAATTTAATTCCACGTTGCTCATCATCCTTCCACATCTGACCAATTTCTCTTAAAAACTCTTCATCAGAGGCTTGGCGAAACGCAGCTTTTACATCCGGCGGAAAACTATTGAATTTCTCCTTATTCACGGAGACTTGGGAAATCACGTTGCCGAATCTGGTCATCTCATGTCCTTCTGTGAAATGGCTGATATGGTTGTTTAAGCCCAGAAGAGGCATAACGTTAAAAGGGATCAGCGCAGTTGTGACGATGTTTCGCTGAAGTGACTGAGGAATCTTAGTGACTGGAACAGAGAAAGTCTCGGCACCGAATTCCCCTAGAACCCAAGCACCCGTACCACTTGGTACTCTGGCTCTCTTACCACGCAGATCCGATGGCTTGCGCACAGGATATCCCTTGGATTGGATGGCCTGACCTTGAGCCACATGAAGGAACATCACCTCTAGTCCTTGATAATCTTCCTTCAAATCGGTTTCAAACATTTCGCGCATGGCCAAGTTGGTAGCCACTGGATCATTGGGTGTACAAAGGGCAGTTCAAAAACTTCTGAACGCAGAAATTCTTTACCACTGTAGCCGTTGACTGTCCAGATGAGGTCAACTAACTTGCCATCTCGTACCTGCTGAACCAGCTCAGATGGCTTTCCACCAAGACTCATCCCAGGAACAATATTTATCTTCACCTTTCCCTTGCTGAGCTTCTCGACATTTCTAGCCCAAGGCTCAAGCATTTTGGTCTGTGCCGGTTCTTTCGGCGAAAAGAAATGATGCAGCATCAGAGTAAACTCTGCAGCTCCGAGGGGACTTGCCATTGCCAGCATGGCTGTTGATAAGCAGAGACTCAAAAATCGTTGCAAGTTTTTCATGCCATTCAACGCTCATTGCAGATTTCGGAGATTCGAAGGATCTGGCTTCGGTGGAAAAGATTCAATGCGAGCAGATACTTGAAAGCAAAATAAAATATACATACATCACAAACCTTTCAAATAAATTTGTTTTTGATTTTTTTATCACTCGTTTCATTTAACACTTGGATGAATTGAGATGATTTCAAACAAAAAAGATATATATTTTAGATTGTAGTGAAATTTGTTTTTTCATCCACTGAAACCATACGAAAAAGTGAGCAAAATCCGAACAGTTTTCTTTGAGCTGATTCAGGGCTTCAGCATTTTGTTGTTGGGTTGTAATCCAGTGAAACCAACATCGCAATTGATCAAACAGGAACTCCGATGTCCCTTTCCAACGTACAGAAAGAACAGTTTCTTCAGGAAGGTTTTCTAAAAATCTCTTCGGGATTGTCTGCAGAGTTGATGCAGTCGTGGACAGCAACTGCTCTTCAACGAGTGGGATACGGAACCGCAAAGCAGTGTGAGGAACAGATCATTTGGATGAATCATAACAACCAAGCTCCAATCCAGCAAATCGCCCCAGCGGCTTGGGAAACCATCTGTGAGGTTGTTGGAGGAGAAGAGCGGATTGAAACCAAGATTCTGGGCATTGAATCGCAGCACTTCACTCAAATCAATAGTTGGGTCTGGTCAGATGCCTTCATTGTCAATTTCAGCCTAGGCGCAGACAAACCTTGGCGGGCCCCGCAGGCAGAGGGTTTCAACTGGCACAAGGACGGGAGTTACTTTCGGCATTTCTGCGATAGTCGAGAGCAGGCTCTGCTGTTGGTGCTCTTCTGGAGTGATGTTGAAACACGGGGAGGAGGGACTTTCATTGCAGCAGATTCACCGACTCATGTAGCCCAGGAGTTATTGGCACATCCTGATGGAATTGATCCAGGAACTTTTGACTTTCCATCGATTATTCGCAAGTGCCAAGACTTCCGAGAGCTGGTCGGTAAGGCCGGTGATTTGTACATTATTCATCCCTACATGCTCCATGCTTCTTCGGCGAATCATGCAGGTCGTCCCCGGGTGATAAGTAATCCACCCGTGGTGCTCAAAGACCCCCTGCGACTGGATCACAACTTTGAAGATCTCTCCCTGTTGGAACAAACGACTCTCCACTTCCTTAAAACCAAATTCACACCTCCCCCTGAATCAGCTCGAGCTGCTTATTGGTGGGAAGTTGGTTGAGCCGTTTGCTGGCTCTGTGGAGCGCTTATCCCCCACACTTCCGGCTGCTCTTTATCAGCATGCTCTTCAGTGTATCGTCAAGTAGCTTCATCTGGCCCTTCGTCACCATTTTCATAGCGGAGCAAACTCAATCCAGCCTTACACTGACCACCTTGATGTTCAGCGTGGAAACCTGTGCCAGGCTGCTCTCGCTGGGACAAACCAGCAAAATGATGGATCTGTACGGCCGCAAGGTCATGATGATCCACTGGGTCGTATAAAAGCTGGCAATCTGTTGCTGACTAAGCAGATTCAATTGATTGGCATTTAAAAATCCTGAGAAAACTAAAGGCCAAGCTGTAAATAAAAGTTCAATTGATTTACTAATTAATAAACTTGCAAAGTTTTTTGATTTGAAAGTAATTGTCAGTCAACATTTTAGCAGAGCCCAAAATTTGTATACTATTAGGAATAATTAGTTATGAGAAATAAAAAGAATCATAAAAACTACAGAAAAATATTAATTGAAGATGGCTATGTTGTTTTTAAAAACATCTTCTCAAAAGAAGATTTAGATCCAATAAGAAAAATCTCACTAGATGCAATCAAGAAACAATCAAAAGATCACAGAGAGAAGAATAAGTCACAAGGAAGTCTTATTTTAATTGCTGACTATCCACATTTTTCAGAGTTAATAGGACATGAAAAGCTAAAGAATTTACTTAAAACGTTAGAATGTCAGAATCCAAAATTTAATTCAGGCTATATTATAAGCAAACCAAAAGCTGGACCAGCATTATTTTGGCACCAGGATTGGTGGGCATGGCAGCACGAGATCTCTTACACAGAAGAGATAGCTCAATTTTTTGTTATGATTTATTTGCAGGACACTGATCAGAAAAATGGCTGCTTGAGAGTAATCCCTGGAACACACCGGAATCCTCAAATTTTACAGGATTATAAGAATGCGCACAGTGATAGTGTATCAAGAGTAGAAAATCCAGAAGACCCACTATATTGCTCAATGGAAGGAGAAGTTGAGGTGCCAGTATCTTATGGTGATGTGGTTGTCGGTGACGCTAGAATGGTACACGGAGCGCTACCAAATAGAACAGAAAACGAACGTTTACTAATTACCCTTTGGTTCCATCCAAATTATGAAAAACTGCCAGAAGAAATTAAAGAAAGGATTTTTGAAATGTTTCAGAGAAGAGGTGTTGACACTGATCCACTAGGTAAAAATTCAATGACACTGGAAAGATGGCCAACTGAAGAAAAAGCCAAAGTTTTTCATCTATTTCCTTCATCAGGATCAAATGTAGAACCAATTAGTTGGTGTCGTGAACCAATATGGAATAGATTTTAAAAATTAGAAACTACTCAATAGTAAGATTAAAAGAACTTAAAGCTGGGAGTTTACTAACAATTATTTGGATGAATAACTTTCTAAGTTTAGCTCGGATGATCGATGGCAAGCAACAAACGAATCATTTTTATTTGGAACGGGCAATAGAGCAGGAACTTTCTGTCTGCATACATCAAGAGCATATTTACAGCGAGGCTGTAAAACACAACCAGTAGGTGGTTTTGATGGGTCTGGAATACTACCTTGCAATAAAATTTTTCTTTCACTACCAACTTTATACTTTGAAATAGCAGCTAAAAGTGCCTCAGTGTAGGGATGCTTTGGTGCAGTGTATATATTCTCAGCCGGAGCGACTTCAACAATCTTCCCCAGATACATCACGATAATTCTATCACTAAAGTATTTAACTACTCCGAGATCGTGGGCAATGAAAAGGTAGGAAAGATTAAAATCCTTCCTGAGATCGAGGAGAAGATTCAGAATTTGAGCTTGGACTGAAACATCCAATGCCGATACAGGCTCATCGCATACAATGAATTTCGGTTGGCTACTTAACGCTCTTGTGATTCCTATTCGCTGCCTCTGGCCACCACTAAACTGATGGGGATATTTTTGTAAATCATCCGGGGACAAGCCAACCCTAGTTATTAGCTCACAGGCTTTATTAAATCTCTCCTTTTGTGTGCCAATATTATGAATTGCTAGTGGTTCGGTTACGATATCAAGTATCCTCATTTTTGGATCGAGAGAAGAATACACATCCTGGAAAAGCATCTGAAAATTTTTCCGGAAATCTTTGATTTGATGTTCAGGAGTTCGGGAAATATCTAAAATTTTCCCATTAAAATTGTATTTTATTTTTCCTGCAGTTGGAGGAAACAATTTTACAATACATCTACCAACAGTAGTTTTACCAGACCCACTTTCACCAACGAGCCCTACGGTTTCGCCTTTCTTTATGTGCAGGCTGATATCATTGACAGCTTTGTTGAAACTGGAGATCCTATTGAAAAAACCCTTACGATTCGGAAAAAATTTCTTAAGGCCATCGACCTCGAGAATATTATTCTCATCCATAATTCAGAGCTCTCCCTGTTCTGCATACTTCCAACAACTAACTTCACGCCCATCCAACCTAATTAATTTTGGAGATTTGGACCTACACAATGGCATTGCAAAATCACACCTAGGGGCAAAGCTACAGCCCTCAGTAACTTCATACGGGCTTGGTACAGCTCCTTTGATAGATTCAAGCCGACCAGAAGTTTTAATTTCCGGACGGGATTTAAACAGTCCCTGGGTGTAAGGATGAAGAGGTTCGTTAAAAAGATCTTTAGTTGATGCCTTCTCCACAATTTTACCGACGTACATAACAGCCACATGATCAGTCACTTCGCCGATTACACCGAGATCATGCGTAATCATCATTAGCGACATATCCAAATCTTTTTGCAAATCTTTGATCAGCTTTAAGATCTCAGCCTCGATTGTTACATCAAGTGCTGTTGTTGGTTCATCGGCGATTAATAATTTTGGCTTACAACATAATGCCATCGCAATCATTACTCTTTGCCTCATCCCGCCACTAATCTGAAAAGGATATTCGTTCATTCGTTGAGAAGGTGCTGAAATCTTCACCATATCTAAAGAATCTAAAGCAACTTTCCTAGCGTTAGATTTAGAAATTTTTTGGTGTAGCCTAATTACTTCTATCAATTGATCACCAATTTTGTGAACTGGATTCAGAGACATCATCGGCTCTTGAAAAATCATAGCGATTTCATTACCTCTTATCTTGCGGATTATTTTGCTATGAACATTCAAGCTAGCTAAATTGATCATATCATTTTCATGACGATAGAAATTTATATTTCCATTTTCAATTTTAGCTTCAGGGTGTGGATGTAAAAGCATCATTGTTAGTGCAGTGATTGTCTTGCCACAACCACTTTCACCTACAATTCCCAAAGATTTACCTTTTGCAATATCAAAACTGATCCCATCTACAGCTTTAACTGTACCTTGCGGAATATGAAAATAAACAGCAAGGTTGTCAACATTAATGAGCTTTTTTGAATTGTTAAATAAACTTTCACTCATCGAGATTTAATTTATAAAAATAATTCTATTCATTTTGAATGAGGATCATTCAAGTCTCTTAACGCGTCACCAATAAAATTAAAGCATAGAACTGAAACAACAATAAATCCAGCAGGAGTAATTAACCATGGATAGTGTTTAAGCGTTTGAACCTCTTTTAATTTTGTCAGTAACAATCCCCAGCTAGTCATCGGTGGTTTTATTCCTAATCCAAGAAAACTTAGAGCGGCTTCACCGATGATCATTATTGGAATGCTCAAAGTCGCAATTACGATAATATGACTAAAAACATTTGGAATGATGTGAGTTCTTATTATCCTTGCAGAACTAGCTCCCGTTATCTCCGCAGCATAGATAAAATCAGATCGACGGATCGCAAGTACTTTACCGCGCAGTTCACGTGCAAGACCAGCCCAACTGATGAAGCCAAAAATAATGACAATACCTAGATAAACATAAGAAGATGGCCATTCTTTTGGGATTATTGACGCAAGAGCCATCCAAAGTGCAACTTGTGGAATAGTTCTCACAATTTCAATTATGCGCTGTATTATGTTGTCATACCATCCACCAAAATAGCCAGATATTGTTCCAATAATTGTGCCTAAAATAACTAGTATAATTACGCCAATTAAACCAATCGATAGTGAAACTCGTCCACCAAATATAATTCTACTTAGTAGATCGCGACCAATAATATCCGTTCCAAATAAAAATAAATTGCCTTCTTTAACTCCGAAAAGATGAATATTGCTTTCAAATAGACCGAGCATTCTGTACCTTTCACCCTCAATGAAAAGATAGATAAAATCTTTTTTATTTGTATCATCAACATAGATGAATCTGAGTGTTTTAGGATCTCTTTTCGCTACTTGACGATAAATGAAAGGTCTCCAACTGAAATTTCCTTCACTGTCTACAAATCTTATTTTAGATATTTGTGGGGGAACATATAAATGATATTTATGGTTAGTAAGCATTCCGTATGGTGCAAAAAAATCTGCAAAAATCACCATCAAATATAGTATAAAAAGTACGAAGGATGAAAAAACTGCTACCTTATGTCTTAGAAATTTCTTTAGTTTAAGTTGTCTTTCCGTTAGATAGATATAATCCGAATTGCCACTCAATTAACCTCCGTTTATTAATTTTGAATGACTACATTAATTCATATTTAATTCGTGGATCAGATATAGCTAATAATATATCAGCTAAAAGATTCCCTAAAACAAGTATTACTGAAATAATGAGCAATATAGTCCCAGCCAAGTACATGTCTTGTGCAATAAGTGAATCATAAAAGAGGGGGCCTATTGTATTAAGGTTTAAGACTATCGAAACTAACATCTCCGTTGCAATAATTTCAGGTAGATAGACACCAATTCTACTTATTATTGGATTGACCGCGATTCGAGCACCGTGTCTCCAGTTGACAGCGTTTTCAGAAAGCCCCTTCGCCCGCGCCGTTTGGATAAACGGCTGTCTTAAAACATCCAGCATATTGCCTCTCATAATTCGCATGGTATTTGACGTCTGAGCAATGCCAATTGCAATGATTGGTGCTGGAAGGTGCTTCAGGAAATCAATAGTTTTTTCTGTGGTCCAAGGTTTACCTATAAACTCGTTTGAATACAATTTTCCAATGTATGAAGAATCTAGCCAGAAAATTGAGATTGCAATAATTATAACTGCTAAGATAAACCCAGGTATAGCTATACCGATAAACGCTATGAAAGTTAGTAAATAATCTAATAAGCTATATTTGTGAGTAGCTGAATATAAACCAATTGGGAGTGCAATAGCTAAGGCAAATATCAATGCCCAGAAATTTATGAAAAGAGTCATTGGCAGTCTTTCTTTTAGAATTTCTGCTACTGGCGTTCCCTGCAACGACATTGCGATTCCGAAATCTCCCTCGGGAAATCCTTTGACCCATTTCCAATACTGTATCCAAAATGGTTGATCCAAACCGTATCGTTCTCGAATTTGCTCAATATATTCATTTGATACACTTCCGCCTCCTGTTGATGAAGCAAGCGCTGCATAAGCGTCTGCATAGTCACCAGGGGGTAGTTGGATCAAACCGAAACAAATTATGGAGATCACAATTACTACTGGTATTGAGAGCAATATTCTTTGGATAATGTAGCTTAATATACCCATATTAAATACGTTACTGATGCAGTATAAATTTCATACTATTTTCAGGTAGAAAAAATTGATTTTCACGAGAATGATTCTTCTTTTCGTCTTTAAACTAATATTCAAAGCATAATTTTTTTAATCACAAGTACAAATTTTCAAATACTCTTTATTTTAGATAAATCTTCCTGTCCTTTCTTCTTACAAAAGCAAGCTATTTTTATAACAGCTTGCTTTTCTTCAATTTAAATAAATTTCATAGGAAAATTCCTTTTTTATATAATTAATTTTTAAATTTTTTCAAATTTGCATTCACGGTCTGTTTGGAGGATATTTCTCATAGACCTGCATATAGCGAAATGGTGGGTCAAAATTACCATATTCTTGAACCCTTGTTGATTCTAGTACCATATTTCCAAGTCGATTTGAATTTATGAATGGTCTCTTACGAACACCAACATGAATCATGAATACATTTTCAGCCATTATTTTTCCTGCCTCTCGACCCAAGGCAATTCCTTCTTCAATGCTAGTTGTATTAGCTTGTTTTAACAATCGAGTAAATTCATTGTATGCCTTTGAAAAACCACCATTCTCATATGCTTTTACATGAAAATTTGGTGATCCTGGTTTCGTTGGAATCCATTTATCAATCATCAATAATGGTTCATTATATGATTCAAAATCATGAGTTGATAATTCAAAATTACCAGAGGTGAAATTTTTGTTGTGCAGTGTTTGATGCTTTTCATTTAGGATCAGATTGACACCAATACCTTTCACGGTTTCAACGATCATTTCTGACATTGGCGTGTAAAGATCATGAGCATACATATCCCAGATCAACTCTAATTTCTCACCTGATGGTAATTCCCTTATACCATCATTATCTCTGTCAATTATATTGGCATCATCAAGAATCTTTTTTGCCTTTTCGGGATCATATTCTGAATATAAATATCCTGACTCATCATCGAAATATGGTGAGTCGGGTGCCCAGGCGGCTCCGATTGGCGTCATCAAGTCAAAAGCTAAAGTTCTCGATATTGCTTGTCTATCAATTGCCAACGATATTGCTCTCCTGAAATCTATACTCCGATTTATCTTTCGTGCAGCCTCATTTTCTGAATCAAAATTAAAGTTGATCTTCATTCCTGGAGCATTAGAGAACCCGATTGAGTAATCCCTTTGAGGTTTTCCTTGTTCTTCGAGCCACATTGAGTAATGCGGGAAACCTGTCCACATATGATCGTGATCAAATTCACCTGTCATATTACCTAGCCCAACTGCTGGTCTGTCTCCCGCTATTATTATTTCGAATTCATCAAAGTAAGGTAATTGATTACCTTTTGAATCCACCTTCCAATAGTATGGATTTCTAGTCATGTGCAGTTTTCCATCGGGCACATATTCATCTACAACCCATGCATTCAATGTAACTCTTCCTCCCTCAGAATCGGCTCCCAAGATTTTTAACTTTTCATTAAGCGTTTCATAACTCGATGTCTTGTTGTATTTAGGGTGCCACGTTTTAAAGTGATGTTTTGGCAATGCTTGCCAAACTACATTTGCGTATTTTTTTTCAAATAGAAATGCAGTGGCATCATATTCAAACTCAATCGTATTATCATCTATCTTTTTTATTTTTGGAAAATTTCCTTCTGCATCATAGAAGTTACTTTCATAAAACCATATGTAAGCAACTTTTTCATCATTTACGATATCTTCCATAAAGAAGATTACATCTTCAGTGGTAAATGGTTCACCATCAGACCATTTTATTCCTTTCCTTAAATTAATCGTTAATTTTGTTCCATCATCATTCCACTCCCATGATTCAGCCAGATTAGGCTTAATAGGCCCTTGTGCTGGAAAGGGATAGGAAAATTGGAAGAATCCATTTCTGTCCACCCGTGACGGCAATCGTTCATCATCTAAAAAAAATGCTGTGCCGAGTACTAGTTTACCGCCATATTTTCCAACTTCACTTACTGGATTTTCCACTAATGGATTCTCTGGTAATCTTTCCTCCAAGGGTGGAAGTTTCCCCTCATCTACCATTTTTTTGAGCATCGGAGATTCTCCTCCGATTGCACACACAACAGGTAGAATTAAAGATGCCAGCAGGCTTGTAACCTTTTTCGCATTCATGTTACCTCACTCATGATAAGTTTCTTATATTTTAGCTGTGGCGTTGACCACAATCTGTTTCTACCGACGAACAGATTGTGGTCAAGTACGAGTTTATCATAAAGATGTCAAGCAAAAATAAAATTTATCTTTTATTTTAGAAACATATTCATCTTTTAAAGAATTAATTTATCCAAAAGCCTCTTTCTTCCTATCTTTTATTCACTGCCTTTTTCATTTAATTTTAAATTTTATTTAATTGGTTATTTTACCTTCGCATTAAGTGTTTCTTTTTTTATCTAAAACTATGGTATTTTATTTATTGATTTCATATGAAATGATTCCTTTTAGTAAGCATTCATTGCTTCAGACTAGTTTTTTATCGCAAGAGTTATTGGCACATTCTGATAGAATTTAACCTGCAACTTTTAACTTCCCATAGATTATTCCCAAGTGTGAGGACTGCCAGAAGTCAGTCAGCAATGCTGGTGATCTTTATATCATTGATCCCGTGCTCTACGCTTCTTCAGCCAATCATTCTGGTCGTCCTTGGGTGAAGAGTAATCTTGCTGTCGGACTCAAGGAACCTCTCCGACTGGATCGAAATCGAGCCGATCTCTCCTTGTTGGAGGGAACCACTCTGCGTTTCCTAGGAATCGACCTCACACCTCCTCCTGAATTAGCTCGAGCTGCTCATTGGTGGGAGGTCGCTTGAGTTGATTGATTGCCCTATGGAACACTTATCCCCCTCGCTTCTGGCTGCTCTTTATCGGTATGCTCTTCAGTGTCTCTTGCAGTAGCTTCATCTGGCCCTTCGTCACCATTTATATAGCAGAGCAAACTCAATCCAGCCTTACACTGACCGCCTTGATGTTCAGTTATGATTTGCTCAAGTGTCTACAGCCTTGATTCACTAGGTGTTGCTTGCTGATGATGTCTTGGGAATCGACGTCCAATGACCATCATTGTCATTGGACGCAACTGCAGCCTCGATCAAAGACATTGTGACAATCCCATCCTTTGTATTTGGCAATGCATCATAAAACTGCTCATGCGATAAACCCAGTTGGCGTGCCATCATAGCACAACCAAAATCTGCATAGAGATTGGCAAATGCCAATGCATACCCTTCTGGATGTCCTGGTCTAAATCGGCTGCCCCTAGATGCCCAGAAAGATAAATCTTGATATCCACGAGCGATTCTTTGTGCCTTACCACCGATCGGTTTGAACCAAAGAATTTCTGGATCCTCCTGATGCCACTTCAGACCACCTAACTCACCGTAGATTCGGAAACAAAGTCCATGATCATTACCCGCAGCAATGTAGCTCCCCCATATTCGACCACGCACACCCCCGGCATAGCGGGTAGTCAAGTAAGCGTTGTCATATACCGCCCGCCTAGGTACGAAGGTGGACATTTCTGCAGATACTGCGCTGATCTCCTCTCCATAAATGTAATGGAGAAGGTGATGGGCATGCGAAGCTACTTCACCAAGAATTGCTCCTTTGCCCATTATGTTTTCCCGAAAGCGCCAATGACGATCTGCAGGGTTTTCTGGTTCAAAGCTCACACCTGGATCTCCTGCGGCTAGTTCGGCCTCGAGAATGCGAATTTTCCCAAGCTGGCCAGAACGAACCATTGCGCGAGCTTCACGGACCATTGGATAACCCGTGTAGCAATGGGTAAGGCAAAACAGTCGACCATGCTGCCGGGCCAGATCATCTAGCTGCACAGCCTGTTCTCTGTTAACAGCTATCGGTTTTTCGCAGATAACATCGATTCCTCTTGTCAGAAATGCTTTTGCTGCCTCAAAATGGATATGGGGAGGAGTTGCAATCAACACCACTTCAATCCCATCTTCTCGTTGCGCCTCTTTTTCAGCCATTTCGTTGAAGCTGCCGTAAACTCGATTGGCGTCAATAAATTCTGCTCTTGCAGTGGCTGCAGAAACTGTAGGGTCTATAGAAAAAACTCCTGCATAGAGTTCGAAAAAACCATCAACTCGCATTGCAGCCAAATGGGTTTCTCCGATTACAGAATCTCGTCCACCACCAACAAATCCAATGCGTAAGCGACGACCAAAGCGACTACGGAGTTCATCAATATCAATTTCACTCATCTGCTTGTTCCTCTATTGGAATGATTCTCGGGCAAGGCATCACATCTATTTTTGCTGAACTAAGGCTCACTTTGTCTTTGACTCCGCTTTGCTTAATCGTTCCCGGTAATTTACATACTCAAACCTTCCTGATTCTGCGGATCTCGCAATTGTTTCTATCACTTCCGCAACTCGGTAGCCGTCTTTAAAGTCTCCCCTAGGCGAAAGATTTTTCGATACAGCAATGGCTTCCAGTATGTGGCGAGTTTGATGTGCAAAGCATTCGTTCCATCCCAGTGGATGCTGTCCTTGAATTCCTGAAGGAAGCCAAAAATCGCTATAAGGTTGTCCTTTTTGAGTCACTAGTTGTGTGCGTGGCCCCTTGTTCGGTTCATAAATGGCTAGTTCGTTGAGTCGTTCCATCTGAAAAGATAAGGACTTTTTTGTTCCATCTACCTCAATCCAGCCTCCCAGATTATGTGCTTTTGCAACTCTAGAAGCCTCAAAACTAGCGGTTGCACCGTTCTCAAACTCAGCAGCGCACACAAAGGCATCATCATTCACATCTAGAATTTTCTGTTGTTTGTCTGTGGACCAAGTTTTGGTCAATGCACCAACACGAACTAATTCACCTACGAGGAACCTTGCCTGGTCAACATGATGCGAACCGAGGTCTCCCATAGCGCCCAAGCCTGCTTGAGACTTACTGAATCTCCAGGAAAGGTTGCCATCGTCTGTGAGCATGTTCAGTAAGAATCGAGATCGGAAGTGACGAACCTCACCAATTTCGCCGGACTTGATCATTTCACGCGCAAGATTCAACGCAGGAATGGACCGGTACATGAACGCACACATCTGGATGACACCAGTCTCTGAAACTTCATCCCATATTTGAAAAGCCTCATCCGCAGTAGAAGCTAAAGGTTTTTCGCAAAAGACATGTTTACCTCTTTTTGCTGCTGCAATCGTGGGCTGAGCATGAATATGATTCGGGCCAGCATTAATGAAGAGATCAATCTCCGGATCATCAATGATATCCCTCCAGTTTTCTGTGCATTCTTCCCAGTCAAATCGCTCTCCAACTTTTGCACAAAGCTCAGAATCAACCTCTGCCAGAATTTTGGGGCGCACGTGAATTTTTGGTTCCCACATCGACGTGGCTGCATTTCTTAGAGCCAAAGCATGCATTTGTCCAATGAAGCCGGCTCCGAGAAGACCAACTGCAATTGTACAGATGTCTTCTAGTTCTCTTGAGTGAGATGTACTTTTGGCCATAGATGGGTAAATGAAAAAATTTTAAAATCACTCCAGTGGGAAAACTAACAAACCACCGTTGCTCTCTTGAGATGCATCTAAAATACATACTAAATACTGATTTAATTAACTAATATAAGAAATAAAATTGTTTGATAAATTAATCATCAGCTACATAATGACGTTCTCACACTTGAAAATAGCAAAAAAAAACAGAAAAACTTCAGTCTAAAAGGTCAAAAGAAAAATGATCAGTATTTCGGAGAAAATTCGAGTATTGGACAACTTTGCCATTTATTTCAAAGAATCTACAGAAGGAATAACTCTTTCCCGATTTTGAGGCATCAATGATCTGGAAAGAGTTGCTTTGTTCAAAATTACACAGAAAAAGATCGACATTTAGGCTTTTTCAGGTAATCAAATGAGGCCTTTTCGCTCAGTTTGAGCAATGTCTCTTCACTCTTGATAAGAGGAAACCAACCATGAGCTTCAGCCACAAATTATTGACCGGACTTGTTACTGCTGGACTTGTTCTGGGTAGTAGCCTGATTGCCCTACCAAGCTGGGCTGCTGACAAAGTGAAGCTGCGCATGTCCTGTCCTTGTACAGAGACCGATCTACGCAGCCAAGGTCTACAGAATGTATTTGCCGCCAAGGTCAGCAGCTTTGCTGACTATCAGCCACACTACAACGCCACCCTTTTCAAGCAGGGTACTGAATTGACGGCAATTGCCCGTGGCAACCTGGAAATGTCAATTACCTCTGCTCAGGAATTGGCCAAGCTGATTCCAGACTGGTCCGTTTTCACTGCTGGCTATCTGCTACGTGATGCAGACCATCAGCGTAAGGTTTTCACTAGTGATATCGGCAAGGAATTCTTCCAAATGGCTGAGGACAAGCTCGGAGTCAAACTGCTGGGTGTGATGTATTTTGGCAAGCGCCACTTGAACCTACGCACCGATAAGAAAGTGATGACTCCAGACGACATGGCTGGAGTCAAACTGCGCATGCCTGGAACTGATGCCTGGCAATTCCTCGGGAAAGCCTTGGGTGCCAATCCAACCCCGATGGCCTTCACTGAGGTTTACACTGGTCTTCAAACAGGCGCGATTGATGGACAGGACAATCCACTGCCCACCGACAAGGACAAAAAGTTCTATGAAGTTACCAAGCAGATCATCCTGACTGGTCACCTAGCAGACATGAACTTTCTTGCTCTCAGCAAAAAAGCTTGGGACGGAATGACCGCTTCCCAACAAGACCAACTGCAGAAGGCTGCTAACGATGCGATGATGGTGATCAGCATCAACGTCGAGTCACATGAAGCCTTGTTGGAAGACTTCTTCCGCAAGGAGGGACTACAAGTCTACACTCCAAACGTGGACGCCTTTCGCAAGCGAGCTCAGGAAATGTATCTGGCCTCCGACTTCTCCAAGGAATGGCCCAAGGGCGTTGTCGAGCGAGTCAACGCTATTCGCTGATTACTATCTCTCGTGCCTTTCTTACGTTGGCTGAAGATTGGTGCTGACAGCGTGGCCGTCCTCTTTTTGGCGGCCATGTTTTGCAGCTTCATGCTTCAGATCATCTTCCGCTATCTCTTCAATCATCCCCTCAGTTGGACTCTGGAAGCCTGTCTGATCACCTGGCTTTGGACAGTTTTCTGGGGTTGTGGCCTACTTTTGCGAGATCAGGATCACGTACGCTTTGACATCCTCTATCTAGCCGCTCCACACAAATTGCGTCGTTTGATGGCTGGCTTAGCTGCTGTCATCTTCCTGGTTGCCTACGCTGTTTCTCTTCCAGCAACTGCAGATTACATAGAATTCATGAAGATCGAGAGCAGTTCATCCCTGAAGATCCGCCTGGACTACATCTTTGGGATTTATCTGCTCTTCGTGCTTGGAGTGCTTGGGCGATACTTCTGGCGGCTGGTACAAATTATTCGAGATCAGGATTTCGAAACTGGCATCTCTCACTCTGCGGAGCATTACAGTGAGTGAAGCCTTTATTCTCTGCCTAGTGGCAATCTTTGGCTTAGCTGCTCTGGGTGCCCCGATTGCTCACTCGATCATCGTTGGTGCAATCGCTTTTCTGGCAGTTAATGGACAAGATCTCGCCCTGGCAGCTGAGCAAATCATTCAAGGACTCTACGAGAGCTTCGTGCTACTGGCTGTGCCACTGTTCATCGTAGCAGCCAATATCATGAACGCTGGAACAGTCTCAGATCGTCTGCTTCAATTCTGCGTGGCGTTGGTCGGAAGATTCCGGGGTGGGCTGGGTCATGTAAACGTGGTGGCTAGCATCATTTTCTCAGGAATGTCTGGTTCAGCCATTGCCGATGCAGCCGGAATTGGCAAGGTCATCATCAAAATGATGACAAAAGATAATCGCTACACGCCTGGTTTTGCAGCAGCTATTACTGCGGCTTCTGCAACCATCGGCCCGATTATCCCACCATCAATCCCAATGGTCCTCTATTCACTTGTCTCAGATGCATCAATTGGCTATCTGTTTCTGGGTGGTGTTGTTCCTGGGCTACTAATGGGACTGGTTCTAATGATGATGATCGCCTACAAGGCCAAGACACTAAGCTTGAAAGCTGAGGCTCCAGTTCCTTTGAGAGAAATGCCCGGAGTAACACTCCGAGCCTTCCCAGCACTAATGCTGCCTGTCATTCTGCTCTTTGGGATCTACGGTGGAGCAACTACACCCACAGAGGCAGCCGCGGTTGCTGCAGCCTATGCGCTAATCCTGACAGCTTTCTTCTATCGATCGCTAAACTGGAAGGGGCTCTATCAGATTTTGCTGGAGAGCGCGCGTTCATCAGCAGCTGTGGGGCTTGTGATTGGTGGAGCGCTGATCCTGAACTACATTGTAGCCAGCGAAAACATTCCGAACCAACTGGCTGGAGTTCTCAAGGAAGTTGATATTGATCCTCTCATGTTTCTGTTGGGGATCAACCTACTCTTGCTGTTACTGGGATGTGTATTGGATGCCACCACGCTGATTCTTGTGGTGATTCCTCTCTTCATTCCCTCCTGTCGAGCACTGGGAATCGACTTGGTTCACTTTGGTGTCGTTGTTGTAGTCAATTCGATGATTGGCCTCATTACTCCTCCCTACGGCATCCTGCTCTTTGTGATCAACGCCACGACGGGGATTCCCTTACGGAGCATCATCAAGGAGGTCGTTCCATTCCTGATGGCTCTTCTAGTTGCTCTCGCAACAATTGTACTCTCTCCAGACTTGGTCCTCTGGCTACCTCGACTGCTGGGCTACAATTCCTGAGTCAGGCCAGGGCTTTGGCAAGATCAACGACTGATTCCCCTCCCAGTTTCAACAGAACCTGTGGATCCATCTTTACCTTGAGATCTCTTCCACCTCCTCCAACGATTATCCATTTACAGTCCATCACCCGAGAATCAATCCACAAAGGCAGCTCTGTTGGAAGCCCCAACGGAGTGACTCCTCCCACCTGCATCCCGGTTAAGGCCTTCATCTCTGCTGCAGTAGAAAAAGAAGTCTTGCGCACCCCCATCTTCTTGCGTACCTTGCCGTTGACATCCAAACGTGTTGTGGCCAAAATAACACATGCCACGAAGGTCTTCGGCTCTGCTTTTGATGCGATCACCAGTGTATTGGCAGACTGATCCAGTGGAACGTTGTAGTGAGTACAAAAATCAGCAGTATCCGCTAGTGCTGGGTCGATCTCAATGATCTCAAAGGTGAGTCCCAGCGGATTCAGGACATTTTCCAATTCGGTTTGATTCATCGGTTCCATTAGATCGTTGGTCTTTCCCACCAAGTGGAAAAATCGAGTTACTGACTATGGGTTGAGAAAAAGTATTCGGGCTGTTGCTTTCTCTCGGGTGGATCGGGGTACGGCCGACTTGCGGAAGAGCAGCATTCCACTCAGCACCAACAGCATTCCACCAGCATGGTACCACTGACAATCCTCACCTAGGAAGATAATTGCCAAGAGTGAGGCAAAAATCGGAACTAGGTTGATGAAGAGTCCTCCCAAGTTAGGGCCTATCAACTCAATTCCTCGATTCCAAAAGAGAAACGCAAGGATCGATGGAAATATGGATACATAACCCACCGCCCAGATGAGTTGTGAACTGCCCTGAGGCAACCCTATCCAATACCACTCGAGTAGCATCAGAGGAATCAACATGCTACCTCCCAGGGCAAAGGTGACCGCTAGTAAACTCATCAAGCTGATGGCTGGTTTCACCCTAAGTAGTGTGGTGTAAGAGGCATAGGCCAACACTGCTGGTAGCAACCAGAGATCTCCAGGTACTAATTCAAACTTCCGCAATATCTCCCAACTTCCCTGAAACAGCACCAATCCCACTCCTAAAAAACAGAGTAGGAGACCGTACCATTGGCGTTGGTTTGTATGTTCACCAAACCGCCACCAAGAAAGGTAGCACAATCACTGCGGGTCCAGCTGATTGCATCAACGCCGCATTGATCGCTTGAGTTGTTTGTAGCGCTACATAGAAGAGAGTGTTGAAGATCGTGATTCCCAGCAGAGAGAGCAGAAGTAATATCTTCCAGGAGCTGCGAATCGTCCGCCAGTCACGTCGTATCGAAGGCAGAGCAAAGGGTAGAATCAAGAGAAAAGCAACTGTCCAACGTATCCAGGCGAGCGTGATTGGCGAAATGAACTCAGTCATTCCTCGACCCACTACCGCATTGCCACCCCAGAATAAAGGAACCAAGGTCAACAGCAGGTAGGGCTGAGCAAAAAACCATTCACGCAGTTGCTGCAATGTACTCGTCTACGGCTTGGAGATGGCTTTGAACTTCTCCTTGTGGAAGAAAGCTGGCGTTGAATCCGTTCTGAACCAAGTGCAATGCCTGCTCTTGAGTGAGATCCAGCTCTTGGTGCAATGCGAAGAAATTTTCGTTCAAGTAACCGCCAAAATACGCAGGATCGTCTGAATTAACAGTCACACAAAGACCAGCATCCAACAGCTGCAGCAAGTTGTGTTGTTTCATTTCTGGGAAAACGCAGAGGCGGATATTCGAGAGAGGACAGACAGTCAACGGCACCTGCTCTTCAGCAAGCCTTTGCATTAACTTTTCGTCTTCTGCAGAACGAACTCCGTGATCAATCCGATGAACCTTCAACAGATCAAGAGTTCTCCAGACATAGGCAGGAGGCCCTTCTTCGCCTGCATGAGCGATCCGACGATAGCCCTGTTCCTGAGCTTGGGCGTAGAGTCGTGCAAACTTTTCTGGAGGATGCCCCATTTCTGAACTAGCCAACCCAATTGCGACGAAACGTTCACGGTAGGGTTCGACTTTCTTGAGCAAAGCCAGCGCTTCCTCTTCTGACAAGTGTCGGAGAAAGCTAAGAATTAACAAAGTCGACTGGCCCCAGTCTTTTTGTGCTTCCTGGATTGCAGATTCAAACCCAGACAGCACCGTCTGCAGAGAGACTCCTTGCGGGAAGTAGGTTTGTGGCTCCACCATGATCTCAGTATGGACTATGTTCTGTTCCCGACACTTGAGCAGGTAGTCCCACATCAGATGATAGAAATCCTCTTCGTTACGCAACACAGAGGCACCAAGATAGTAAAGATCAAGAAAGCTCTGCAAGTTTTCAAAATCATAGGCTGCTTTAATTTCCTCCACACTGTGGTAGGGCAGTGCCACTGTGTTTTTCTTAGCTAGTTTCAGAAGTCGCTCAGGCTGCAGAGAACCATCAATGTGCAGGTGCAACTCACACTTGGGCAAGCCCGTCAGCCACTTTTGCCAGTCTTGTCTGCTTTGCATCTCAACCTCCAAGAATATTCAACTCTCAAAGAGCTAGAAGATCTGCCTGAATCAGTTGAGCAGTCCTCGACGAGCCAGATTACGCATCAAATCTGCAGTACCAAAGGTCCAGGGGGGACAGTCTGGACTGAGGGCCACCTGGTTGCTGAGCGCACCGAGACAAGGAGTCTTGATGGTCACCCAATCTCCCACTTTGTGAGTGAAGCCTCCTCCCGGAGTATCTCGGTCCTTCGTAGGCGCAAACATAGTTCCAAGAAACAGCACCAGACCATCTGGATACTGATGATGAGGACCAATCGTTGCCTGGGTCAACTCTTCAGGACTCCGGCTGATCCGGTTCATTGAACTGCTTCCCTCCAAACGGAATCCTTCGGGACCAACGATTTCTAACTGCACCTCTGCTTGCTTGACATCTTCCAAGCTGAAATTCACATCAAATAATCGTAGGAACGGCCCCAGTGAGCAACTAGCATTATTGTCTTTAGCCTTGCCTAGCAGAAGGGCTGAGCGTCCTTCCACATCCCTCAGATTGACATCGTTACCCAACATCGCCCCCACAATTTCTGCACGACTGTTTATCGCCAGCACCACTTCTGGTTCCGGATTGTTCCAACTAGAAATTGGGTGCAGGCCAACCCGGGCTCCCAAACCAACTGAAGCCATCGGCTGAGCCTTGCTGAAGACCTCTGGATCAGGACCAATACCAACTTCAAGATACTGTGACCAGAGTTTTCGTTCAATCAGCAATTGTTTCAATTCCAGAGCAGCCTCTGAGCCTGGTTTGACCTGCGAAAGGTCTGAGCCAATCCGGCTCTGAACTTCTTCTCGAATCCGCTCTGCCTGCTTGGCATCTCCCTTAGCCTGCTCTTCAATGACTCGTTCCAGCAAGCTCTCCGCAAAGGTTACCCCACAGGCCTTGACTGCCTGCAAGTCAACTGGTGCCAATAAACGTGAACGATAAGAATTCACTGTGGGTTCCAGTGAATTTGCCAAAATCTCTACCAACGAGCCTAGGATTGGACCAGTAGTCTGAGCTATTGCAGCTGCAGGATTAGCTTGTTCCTGTAGGTCATGAACAGTTGGGAAAGAAGTGGTGATATCAAGTAAGTCACCATCCCGATAAACCACCACACAAGGCCCAGAGACCTCTGGATTCCAAACACGGCCGATCAAGCAGGCTCGCTCTGCATCTGTCGGAAGAATGGCTTCGGCTTCCAGTTGCATCGTTTCTCTCAGTTAATGTGAAATGTGTTTTTAGTTCGTGCTCAAGTCAGCCGGCAGCAGTGCGTCTGGAAAGTTCTGGTAACAGACAGGCCGAACAAAACGCCGGATGGCCATGGTGCCGACCGAAGTGGCTCCAAAATTAGTGGAAGCTGGATAGGGTCCACTGTGCACCATGCTATCACAGACTTCCACACCAGTCGGGAAGCCGTTGACTAACAGGCGGCCTGCCTTGCGCTCCAGAGTTGGAAGCAGGGCCTGAGCCTCTTGGAGGTCTGAATCTTCTAGTTGTAGTGTACAAGTCAACTGCCCTTCCAAGGCCTCGGCAATTTGTAGCATTTCCTCTGGGCTTTCAGCCCGAACCACTAGGCCCAGGGGTCCAAAAACCTCGTGACTGAGCTCTGGGTTTGCCAACCAATTTGCTGCAGTGGTTTCAAGAAGGTAGGGACTGGCGCTACGTTCAAGCTCCTCACTGGTCAACAATGCAGCTACGCCACTGACCCCCTGCATTCGTTGACAGCCCTGGCGATAGGCATTGGCAATTCCATCAGTCAACATCATTTGTGCAGTGACAGCAGCTAGTGCCTCCTTACTGGCTTTCACAAAGGCATCTGCATCACTACCGGAGAGTACCACTGCAATGCCAGGATTCGTACAGAATTGACCCACTCCCATTGTCAGTGAACCTGCCCAGCCCTGACCAATCGCTTGGGCACGCTGAGCCAGCGCCCCTGGCAACATAAAGACCGGATTGATACTGCCCATCTCAGCAAAAAATGGGATTGGCTCTGAGCGTTGCGCACAAATATCAAAGAGGGCTCGTCCTCCACGTAAAGAACCAGTGAAGCCCACTGCTTTGATACTGGAATGCTGGACTAGCATCTGGCCAACATGTCGGGCGTTTCCTTGAACCAGGCTAAAGACGCCTGCTGGCATCTTTGTGGCTTCAATCGCAGCCCGAATCGCATCAGCCACAATTTCACAAGTGCCTGGATGTGCTTCGTGTCCCTTGACAACCACAGGACAACCCGCAGCGAGAGCAGAAGCGGTATCACCTCCTGCCGTGGAAAAGGCCAACGGGAAGTTCGAAGCACCAAAAACAGCCACTGGACCCACTGGACGCTGAACCATCTTTAAGTCGGGTCGTGGGAGAGGTTGGCGATCTGGCAAAGCCTCATCATGCCGTCGGTCTAGGTAATCCCCGTTTAAAATGTGCTGAGCGAACAACCTCAGTTGGCCTGTAGTCCGGCCTCGTTCGCCCTGAAGTCGGGCTGCAGGCAAGCCAGTTTCACTGGTGCCAATCTCAGTTATAGCATCACCTCGTGCCTCAATTTCATTAGCAATCGCATTGAGCAGCTCAGCTCGTTGCTTCCGAGAAGTTTGAGAAAAAGAGACAAAGGCTGCTTCTGCAGCAAAGCATGCCTGGTGTACCTGTCCTTCCGTCGCCACACTGAAGGATTGTGGGGCTCCACTGACTGGTTGTGACGTGAAACTGTCCTGGCTACGGACCCAGTTACCATTGATCAGGTTGGCGCCTTGTGGAATAAAGCTCATCAGTTGATCTCCAATTGAAAGGGGATAACGGAACAGTCTTCTGGTACATCTGTCAGTGCAAGTAGGCTGAACAACACAGCCGATACAAACAGTGACAGGGTAGCCGATTAAAATCTTGGGAAGCAAAAAGTCTCTCGAATTTCGCTCTGAACAGCAAGGGAAAGTCTCTGGTAGGCAATTCGTTAGAACACGTTGGTGTTCAACGATGTAAGTGGTCAGCTTCTTCCACCAATTTATCAATCTTCTGACGGAATGCTTCATCTACCGTAAAGTAGTGCCCATCTTCATCATGCACCGAAACACCTGTACGATGAAACAGTTGAAGGTGCTTCTGGAAAGCGCGGATATCCCGAATTGGACACTCTTTTCCTTGATCATCCTGAACAGTGACAGTTTTTTGACTCATGTTTCCTCTGATTTATGAAAAAGATTCAACGGATGGAAATTATTGATCGAATCAAGATGACTTATTGTCTGATCAACCTGGCGAAATCGATTGCAAGCGCTTCCCTATCAGTAAATTCTATTGATTTATGGCATCAACAAAGATTTATTGAGAGTCTGCCTAAGACTGGCTCTCTATGCTAAACGTCTGTTGTTCTTGAGCCTCGCTCTTCTGCTGTTTCTTCCACATTTCTGAGTACTCCCCTCCAAGCTTCAACAGCTCTTCGTGACGACCTCTTTCCATGATCTCTCCTTGTCGGAGAACAAGGATTTCATCAGCATCAATGATCGTAGAGAGGCGGTGGGCTACGATCAGTGTCGTGCGTTCCCTGGAAACCTTACGCAAGGATTCCTGAATTTCCTTCTCCGTGTGGGAATCCAAGGCCGAGGTGGCCTCATCAAAGATCAAGATGCGTGGACCCTTGAGAATAGTTCTGGCAATCGCAACCCGCTGTTTTTCTCCTCCAGAGAGCTTAAGACCACGTTCACCCACCTCAGTTTCGTAGCCCTTGGGCAAACTTTCCACAAAACCATGGATCTGGGCCAATTGAGCGGCTTCTTGCACCTGCTCCCAAGGTGCCTCTGGGTTCCCATAGTGAATGTTATAGGCAATCGTATCGTTGAACAGCACCGTATCTTGGGGGACTACGCCGATCGCTTTGCGCAAGCTCAATTGGCTGACATCTCGGATATCCTGCCCATCGATAGTGATTCTCCCCTGATCGACATCATAAAAACGGAACAAGAGTCGTGAAATCGTTGACTTGCCAGAACCACTGGGCCCAACAATAGCGACAGTTTTCCCAGGTGGGACCTGGAAGCTGATATTTTTGAGAATCCCGCGTTCCTCACTATAGCCAAAGGAGACATTCTCGAAGTCAATCTGACTAGGACCAACCTTCAATTCCTGGGCATTCGCTACATCTACTACGTCCGGTTTGTGCTCCAGTAACTCGAACATCTTGTCCATATCCACTAGACTGCGTTTGATTTCCCGATAGACCACTCCCAGGAAATTCAGCGGCAGGTACAGTTGGATCAGGAAGGTGTTGACCATCACAAAGTCACCAATCGTTTTATCTCCGCTGATCACACCGGCAGCGGCCATCCACATCACGAGAATCAGTCCAATAGCCACAATTGCACCTTGCCCGAGATTCAGCAACGACAAGCTCGTCTGACTAGTCACGGCAGCCTTTTCATAACCAGCTAGTGCTTCATCATAGCGGCGATACTCATGCTCCTCGTTGTTGAAATATTTTACTGTCTCAAAGTTAAGGAAGCTATCAATCGCCTTGGTGTTGGCCTCCGAGTCCTTGGCGTTCATCGTTCGTCGAAACTGTAACCGCCAGTCCGTAATGATTTGTGTGAACAGGACATAGGCCACAATTGTACCTGCTGTAGCTGCCGAGAAGCGCCAATCAAACTGCACAAAAAGAATCACCGTGACCATCGTGATCTCAATCAGCGTTGGCAAGATATTGAAGAGGATAAATCGCAGCAAAAATTGGATGCCCCCAACTCCTCGCTCGATCACCCTCGAGAGTCCACCTGTCTGCCGTTCCAGATGAAATTTGAGCGATAGTCGATGCACATGTCGGAAAGTGGACAAGGCAATCTCTCGCTGAGCGTGCTGAGACACCCGGACAAAGATGAAGTCCCGAAATTCCACAAAGGCCTGCTGAAGCAAACGGGCACCTCCATAAGCGAGAATCACTCCGAGAGGAAGGACCAGCAGAGCCTCCTCAAACGACAGTTGATCGACTGCTTCTTTGTAGAGAAACGGCACATATACCGTTACCACTTTGGCTAGCGCCAGACTAGCCAGCGCGAGAATTACTCGAAATTTGAGATCCAGACAGCCTTGGGGCCAGAGATAGACAACCAAGGACTTCAGGGTTCGCAGATGATTTTTACGTTCTTCTGAGCCAGTCAGTTCAAAAGAGGAGGTGCTGAATGATCTCATTAGTGAAATTCAATTTTCCCCAACAGAATTAAGCTCGTGGGGGAGTTTTACGATTAGTTTTTGCTTGTTTGCAGACGAGGTCGCCAGTCTGAACTGGATAAGCAGAGAGCCATGCCGATACCGGTCACGAGTAATCCAGCGCTTACTCCTGCAAAAACCACTTGGATCGGCCAGTCCATCCAAACCGCCACAAGGCCCACTAGGGAAATAGTCAGTAAGCGTATGACACCAACACAGATCGGCAGCAACAATCGCCCAGTTCCCTGACTTGCGAAATACAACGCCTGACCTGCACCAAAAAACCCGTAGAACGGTCCAGCAATCGCCAAATATAGTACAGCGACCTTATGGGCTGCCTCATCTGCCGTGAACCAATCCAGCCAAAGTGCTGGCATTACGGCTACTATAACACCAATTCCGCCTGTTACCAGAAACGCAATGCTGGCTCCTGCCCAAGCTATGCTGCGGGCTCGCTGAAAATTCTGAGCACCAACGTTTGCTCCAACTCCAGCAGTCAGAGCCGAACCAACTCCGAATACCAGAGGTGTGAGCATCAACTCTAGTCGACTTCCCAAACCATATCCAGCCAGCGCCGCTGCTCCAAAATGCCCTAAAATTGCCGTAACCACTACCACACTGAAGGCAACGGTGACGTTGTTGATCAGGCCAATTCCACCAACACGCATGATATCAATGAAAAAAACTAACCGTAGGGGGGACGGTTTCAGTTGGAGAAGAACTTTGCCTAAGTAGAGGCGACTTGCCAGAAAAAGGGCCATTCCAGCATGGCACACAATCATGGCGATTGCTGGACCAATCACACCTAGCTTGGGGAAATGCCCCCAACCAAGAGTCAATGCACCAGAAAGGATAATTTGACAACTGCAGCCAATGATGAACATCCTGGCTGGTGTAAGTGTATCCCCACTCCCCCGAAAAATGGCAGCCAGAATGTAGAGCATCCAAGTAACAACAGAACCGCCAAACGCTATTTGGGCATAGCTGACAGCTCCCGTCAGCACTTCACCAGTTCCGCCCATTCCCTGGAAAATTTCCGCTGGGAAGAGGCCAAGGGGCAGGATGAAGAGCGATGACATGCTGATACCAATCACCACAGCATGCCAGGCCAAGGCACTCACCTCGCTGATCGCTCCTCTCCCGAGCGCTCTGGAAATGGCTGAAGTCACCCCTCCTCCAATTGCTCCAGCTGCCATAAAGACGATCAATGTTTGAAAAGGAAACACCAGGGCCAGGCTCGCCAATGCCACAGTTCCCGAATCTGCGACAAACCAGGCATCGCAGAATGTCACCAGGATCGTCATTACGACACCAAGTACATTTGGGCCTGTGAGCCTCCAGAGCATCTGGGAAATTGAACCCTCTAACAGGAGAGATAGTTGGCGAGAGCTTTTTGATTGGTCCATTCCTCTCCAATGCAGATGTATTCTCGGTGTGTGAAATAGGCTTAGGAGGTCTACTTTACCTAAAGGGAAGATACCCTGGCTGCATTTAGAAACAGACTAATCAGAAAATTTGAGAGGAGGAGTGCGAGGCCAGTTTTGTCAGGTTGCTCAAACTTTCTCCTGAATTGCGAGAGTGAGCATCGTCAGGCATCCAAAAATTACTGAGATTAAAATGACTAGCCAGAACATTGACACTAGGGCTTTGTCCTGCACTAACCATTTCAGATAGGTATTCGAGTGGATCCAGAGAAATTTAGCTATCTCTGACCAATGAGATTTGCGAGGCTGTCCCAATCAGTTTCTAACTAGTGTGGGATGGATACTGGCCAAGTTAGAGGGTTAGTCACTGGAACTAATCAGGGAACCTCCCCTCGCTTACCTATCTCTAATCTCTCATGTGCTAGCTTGTCGCCGATAACTGCGCATGAGTAGGATGGTAAGCCAGCAGATGATAAAAATCGTGAAAGAAGTCAATAGCCAGAAATACAAATAATATGAACTCAGTGAACCATCCTTACCAATGGAGTAGCCAAAGATAAAGACTCCCCAAAATGCGGTGATCATGAGCCACAATTTGATCAACTTACTTGTCCTCATCGCTCAATTCTCCTCAAAAAAGCCCAGCAACTGCAGTAAGGCTGGTAATCATCAACAAATATTTCTGTGGGTGAGCGTTGCTTCACAAGAACGCATCTAAAACCAGGTAACCAACGTAGAGAAATAGCAGCAGTCCTAAGAACGACTAAGTAAACTTTTTCATGGAGTCCCTCTTTCAAAAAAATTCGAAAGAACTAACGGCTTTTCATCTAGTGCGGAGCTACACTCATGGGTCTTCCTGAAACAGATTTCTTCGGTCTAATTCAGCAATAGAAAGAGATCGGATACGGTGTGCACAATATGTTTGTTCGAGACCTTTCTTTCTCTGTCTTGCCTGAAAGAAAACTTGTATCACAAGAGTTTGCTCTAACCGAGCATGTGTCATTAGAAAACCACAACTAACTGCCAACTTTGTAGCAGGCCATGTCTTTTACTTCAACCAACAGCACAAAATCTTTGAATCCTATCGGTGTCTTTCAGTCCTTACAAACGGAAGCGTGACAAAAAATCCCAAATCAGCTCATTGGTCCCAAAGCCTGCGACTTGAAGATCGAACCAAACGTGTTCTCCACCAATCACTTGGTAATGCTGTACCTCAACACCTTCTTGTCCCCCAGCATAAACAAAGGAATGTACCGTCAGTCCGCTGCTTATCGTTGTTTCCTCAGTGGGCGAGGATTGGGTCCGATTAAAATCAACCCAATATTCAATCACACCTTCCGCAGACACAGAACCACTCGAATCTCCTTTTGGATTAGAGACATTGTCTGATGTGTAGTAGGGCAGGATATAATCTTGGGTTCCATGCAACGTAATAACAGCAGTTGGCTGAGGCGGCTGGCATAGACTACCGATGTCGGTCAGCATAGTTCCGGACACAGAACCGACCGCAGCAATCCGTTCTCCACGATAGCAAGCGAGGCCAAAAGCGAGCATGGCGCCATTCGAATATCCGACAGCATAAACACGTTTTTCATCGATTCGGTAGTTCGTGCTCAGGTTGTCAACTAACGACTCGATGAATCCGAAGTCGTCCACCGTACTTTTGTTGGTTGCAGATGGTGGAGACGGGTTCCAGTGAGGAGAACCGTCGAACAAGGATCCTTGGGGGTAAGCAAGCAGGAAGATTTGCTCTTCTGCAAGTTGGCGAAAGTCGCTCGTCAACAAATGGTTGGCGGCAGAGCCTCCATATCCATGGAAGTTTAGTAGTAGCGGAATAGCTTCTGTTCCCTCGGAGGACTTCGGCAAGTAAACCAGAGCTTCTCGGAGGACACCATCATGGTTCAATTCCAGCCATGTGGTATCTGGAATGTTGATATTTGAGGAATCTTTTAGATCTATTTCTGAGGAATCTTTTGAAACGCTACAGCCCCAGAGTTGAAGACAAACAAGTAGGGCAGTCAAAATTTTGATAAAATTTCTCTCGAAAGATCGAATTATGGAGTATTTCATTCCGTTAGAGTTTTGCACAATTCTCTGAGCAGAGACGCGCCATCACCGCTCCAAGCACTACCATGCATACATGCGAAGGTCGTGGGATTTGTAGACGCCAATTTTTCAATCAGCATGGCTGTATTTTTTGTGTAGGAGAAATCGGCCATTGCCGGACGAAACGCTTGGCTAGGTCCAAGAATGTCTGACTCTGTGAGTGGGGGATCACCTATACCTCCCTGTGTTAAAAGGTCACCACACAATAGCGTCTTTGTAGTTTGCTCTGAAAGAAAGCCACAATCCTAGCCGTGAGGTAGGTGTGGAGTGTCGTGCCATTGTAAAGAATGAGATCCTAGCGATAGAACTTCACCATCGGCCAAGGCTCTGGGTGGCCGGTCTGCAATGTCCTGTACAGAAACCATTGCGGCTACGACACTACAAACAGGCTCAGCTTGGGGTGCCACTGCAAGCCACTCATTCAGGGAGCCACACTCATCTGCTTCCACATGCGAGACGCAACATAACGGATCTTCTCAACCAGCATTACACTAGCTACCGCCTCTTTCACCAGTGGAAACATTTTTCGCAAACCTGTATGGAACAACAATGGTTCATCATCTCTAACCAGATACTGGTTGAAAGAAAATTTATTCCCTTCACCAAGATCAACAGGAGTATTAATTCTATAAATACCGTCGGCAATTTCGTGAATATTTGTGCCAGATTCCTGGTTGGTAACGGTCATTATTCATCCAAAAAGTTAGTTTAAACTACTTTGCAAAAAACTCTACATCGATGAACATTAAACAAGCCACATCTTCATTATTAGTTTATTGAAAAGAAGAGATGATTTGCGGTTATTTTGCTTTGCTGATTTGTTACAGTTTATCAAACTGTTGGCTATGAGATTTTATCCATGGAATAGATCGTATCGACAATGTTGTAATTGGCATCAACTTCAGCGGCTTCAGGTGACGACATCATGGCTGTAAACATTTCCATATCTGTTACATTCATCAATCCAACTGCCTTGTGATCATTGATCTTGGCAATCTCCCATTCAGAAACACATTTTTGCATTTCTCCCTCAAATTCACTGAGCATCACTTTAAATTCTTCGAACGAACAATCAAAAGTTGTGATCACACAAATATTCATTATGATTCTCCTCTAATTTGTACACTGAATAACTACCTCCGAAACCTGAGAGATACCAATTCAACAATCTTTGATTTTCAGAGCTCGGCCCTGATAGATACATCCAACAATGCGAGGCATGTTTTTCAGGTAGAAATGCTCAACTGGCTTCATCACAAAACGTTGTGAGCGAATGATATTTTCGATAGGTCGATTCAACTGACACCCATCCCCAATAAAATTTTGAAATGGATTCATAAATTCCTGCCAACTCGCTATTTTTGGATCAGGAGAAAGACCATGTTCCAAAAAATAAAAACAACCTCCAGGTTTTAGCACCCGCCAAATTTCGCTCATTGCTTGATTTACAGATGCAATGCTACAAAGAGTGAATGTACTGACAACACAGTCGAAACTCTCACTTTCCATAGGTAAAGATTCTCCTTCCAGTTCGTGCTGACAAATCGGAATATTTATCTGCGCAATCCGACTGGCCGCCTTAGCGTGCATCTTCGGGTTCTTGTCCACAGCATGTACCTCTTGAACACTCTCAGGGTAATGCAACAGATTGAGGCCTGTGCCGAACCCGATTTCTAAAACTCGTCCATGCGCCTCTCTTACGCAGTACTTCCTAAGAGGCTCTAACTCGCTGCTGGAAAGTGCCCAATCGCAGAGGCAAGGAAACAGATACTGGGAGTACAATTTCTGGAGCATTACAAGTGCTGAAGCTTTTCAAACATGCTGATCCTGAAGACTAAACAGTCTCATTCCCAAGAATCAAAGACTAGCTTAGGCATAGGTGGGGGGGGTGCCTTCACATCCATACCATGAAACTCTGCCGCTTTTTGTTTCATTTCCTCAGGCATTGATTCCATCATCTTTGCCCAACTAGCTAGCGGATCCCTGCCCTCTAGAGTAATGATGATAAAGTCACCGCCTGGGGTTTCCTGCAGAAAAGATCTCTCGTGCACTCCTACCTCATCCCGGACTCGGACAGTTTCAGCCCGACCAGGGCCATTAAAGCCTTCATCCAGAAACTTTTGCCACTCCTCTTTTTTGCCCGGTAAGATCGGTAATGCCATTGCTATCATCGCCATTTTGAAACTCCGTGATTTTTGACTTCAATGCATAAAGCGAATCTCGCTTAAGTAAACCGACAAGCAGAACATAGTGGCTTTGCCATTCCGTTGTTATCAACCAATTGGTAGTCTTCAGTCAAGCCCTAATCTCGCCTTGAATCCTTAAATCATCGGAAAATCTTTTCCCAAAAAGAGTCCTAGGTTTCGACTTCCGCTTTGCGGCTAGTTCAGCTAACAATTCGCAGTTCTTTCAAATTTCTTGAAATTAATTTTAGGAGTGCAAGCCATGAAACTAGTACGCTACGGAGCCAAGGGTAAGGAGTTACCCGGTATTATTGATAATGATGGAAAACTGCGATCTCTGGCTGGCCTGGTCAACGAGGAGAGTGAGCAATTTCTCTCAGACAAGGGCCTTGCGGAACTGGGTCGGAATCTTAGCAAACTCCCGCTAGTTCCTGGGAAACCTCGGTTTGGTTGTCCTGTTGCTAACGTCAGCAAATTTGTGGCAATTGGCCTGAACTATACGGATCACGCCAAGGAGACCAACTCTCCAATTCCTAAAGAGCCAATCATATTTATGAAAGCTCTAAACTGTCTTCAGGGGCCAAACGATAACGTGATGCTGCCTCGAGGATCGGTCAAGACTGACTGGGAGGTCGAATTGGGGATCGTGATCAGCAAAAAAACTCGCTATGTCACCAAGGAAAACGCCTTGGATCATGTTGCGGGCTATGTACTGGTCAATGATGTTAGTGAGCGCGAATTTCAGGCGGAGCGTGGTCCTCAATGGGACAAGGGAAAAGGCTGCGACACCTTCGGTCCAGTTGGTCCCTATCTAGTGACTCGTGATGAGGTAAAAGACCCTCAAAATCTAGAGCTTTGGCTAGACGTCAACGGCAAGCGGATGCAGACAGGCAACACCAAGACGATGATCTTTCCTGTGAAGGAAATCATCAGCTATGTCAGCGAATTCATGACCTTGTTTGCCGGTGATATCATCACTACTGGCACGCCTCCTGGAGTCGGTTCTGGCATGAAGCCTCAGGTTTTCCTAAAGGCAGGTGATGTGATGACCCTCGGCATCAGTGGCTTAGGAGAGCAGCGACAGAAGATCGTGCCGTTCAAGCTTTGATTAGCCTGAAGAATTATCTATCTGCTGACCAGTGAAGTACTTTCTTCATTGGTCAAAATGTTAAAAGTCTGTTTTTAAAGATGTAACTCTGGTAAATTTATGGTTTTTTCCAGTCTTATCTACACCTAAAAAAAGCTGTTTAAAGCAAACAAGAAAACAATGCTTCTAAAAAATCAAAGTAAAAGAAATAAAAATTTTAATTTAAAAATATTATTTTTTCATTTTTTATCAAATAAATCAAAAGTAGATTATGTCACTTGGAACAATAGATCGAAAGCTATAATAGACACTAGGCATTTTGTATATAGGAAATTTATATTTAGGATCATTTATTAAATTGTAGATAGTTGGATCTTGCTCCTGTAATTTTTCTTTTGTATTCAGACACCACTCGGTTTGAGTTTTTTGTTGTCCCGACTCAGAGGCATGCATGCCAAAATTAGAACTAACAGCCCAATAAATATATTCTGTAATCATACTTGCATAATCAGCAGTGTTGTCCTCATAAAAATACCATGCGTTTGTTGAACCACCTACCTTACCTGCATTAGCACAATCGGTATTATTGTAAGTCCAAGTACCATTTGTGAGCTGAGTTTGTCGACCACCTCTGGCGACATCCATCGCCTTAGCAAGTAACGATTCTGATTCATTAGACTCACCAAATATTGTTGGATACATTTTCGAGTATCCAAATTGAGTGATTAAATGAAATATTTCTTCTACACTTGCGTCATGCTGACCTGACTCATAATTGTTTGTTGTTTCAAATGCGCCAAGTCCTATGCTGTTACTCTCTGATCCCAACATTTCTAAGGGTTCCATTAATATTTCTGATTCATCTTCATTATACATTGAAACAAAAGCCTCTAACTCATTTAGTTTCTTCACAACACAGGAATTATCAACTTCTCCATTCTCATCATTATCAATAAGTTCTGCCATAACATTAGCTGCATGTATCAATTTTTCTTCACTGACTCCAGTCGTCGCTAAAATATTTACACCAAAAACACTAATACCTTTAGTAAATCCAGCTGACTTTGCAGTAGAGAATGACATCTTACTATCAGATGAAAAAATCACATTTGAAGCAGGAATACTTTCATAAATACAACTAGAGGAAACAACATCTTCTCCAGAGTCTCTACTACCAACGGTAGCGTTGTCGCTGCTGCCACCACCCCCACTGCTACAACTTGATAAGATCAAAAGTAATGAAGAGAGATAGCAAAGGAACTGAAGCCTTTTTATGATTTTCATGCTTTCCCTCAGACAATGAGTGGGTTAGAAAAATTGGCAGAAAAAATATCATAGAATAGCTCGTTTTTTTTATGAAGTGACAAGCCTTATTTTACTGAAACTCCAATGATTTCCAAAAATAAAAGAACTTCTTTGTCTACACAATTCCCATAAAGAACTGACAACTCTCAACGAATAAACTGCTCCACATATTCTTCACCTAAGCCAACTTTAATATAGTGTTCGCGACACTTGGCGATCCGGGTGAAGACGTCGTCAAATCCCGTGCTGTTTCCATCAGGGTCACAGTAAATCATTGCTCCATTGACCTGAAAGAGAGTAATCATCTCCTCCACATCTGGATCGACCACTAGTGTGTGTGTTTCTCCAGGCGCCTCGTAGACATAACCTCCTTCTTCCGCAACCCAGTCGTGTTCCAGGTAACGCCAACGGCCTTTCAGCACATAACCATGAACTGGTTGAGGATGACGATGGCGGGAAAGCACACCCGCCTTGCGAACACGCAGAAGGTTCATCCAGTAGCCTTGGGCCGCAGATAAACAGAGTGGTCTGAACCAAACGTTCTCTTCCAAAGGAACCCAAACTTTCTCATCACTTGGAATCACGCTTGAAATCACTAACTCAGGTGGAGATTCCTTGGGCATTGGGTGTCGATAAGGTTGCCATTTTTCAGAAACAAGGGGATTTCTTTTTGTCATCACTATCACTCCAAATGGGAATTGGATCAGGTAATAAGATAGCCACCGTCCACAGGCAGCACTACTCCAGTAACAAAGCAAGCTGCGTCACTGGCCAAAAACAAGACCGGCCCTGCGACGTCTTCTGGCTCTCCCCAGCGACCCAATGGTGTCCGCGAGAGGATGGCTTCTGAGCGCTGAGAATCGTCCTGCAGAGCCTGGGTGAACTGTGTGGCGATCCAACCGGGAGCCACTGCATTTGCTCGGATTCCATCAGGCGCATACGCAATTGCCAAGCTCTTAGTCAATTGAGCAATTCCTCCCTTGCTCGCGCTATATCCTGGTACCAAGCCCCCACCAAAAAAACTGAGCATCGATGCAGTGTTGATAATGCAACCATTGCGTTGCTTCAGCTTCTCTCGAGCCGCAGTACAAACTCTCATGCTGCCATTGAGGTTGATATCAATCACGTCTGCAAAAACCTCTGGCTCATGCTCCGCGTTACGGCGAATCACTCCGGCACAGTTGACTAGTACATCTAATGAATCAATCTCATCAATACAGGCTTGAACAGCACTCCCATCCCGCACATCCAATTCCTGAAAGCTGATTTCATTTGATCCTGACTGAGCCTGAGCACGTTCCACCTGCTCCTTGGTTGCCCCTGTTGCAATTACTAGATCTCCGTTTGCCACAAATAATTGGGCAATTGCAGCTCCGATCCCACTGCTGCCTCCAGTCATTAAAACCTTTCGCTTGCTGCAATGACTCATCGATATACCTGTAAATTTTCAGGAGAAATTTCATTGGGAGGGCCCGCAACTGCTGCAATCCAAATTTTGCAGTAGTGGAGCAGCAGCTCTATAAAATCGGTAAGAATTAATTGCTGAGAGGCTGACTCAGGACTTCAGCACACGTAGTAAGGCCTCTGTCCTACGAGCTAGGATACTCTTGCTCAGCGCAGCTTCAGGAGCAAACACTTCAGAGGCATGATAGGCGCCAGGATACACATGAAGTTCAGTTGGAACACCGGCCTGGATCAATCGAGCTGCAAACTGAATGTCCTCATCCCGAAAGAGATCCAGTTCGCCAACATCAATGAAGGTTGGTGGTAAGCCAGCAAGGTTTTCAGCTCGTGCAGGTGCAGCGTAATCATCTGCTGGATTCCCTCCCAGATACCATTGCCAAGCCTCAACATTCCCTTTACGCTCCCAGACACTCCCACGTCCATGATCTCGTGACTGGAAAGAGTCTCATTCCGATCATCAATCATTGGGTACAGTGGCATCTGAAAGCAAATTCAAGGGAATCCCTTATCCTGGGCCATCATCGTGGTGGCGATCGTGAGACCACCACCTGCACTGCCACCAACCACAGCCAGTCGATCCAAATCAAAAGCTAATTCGTCTGCATTCTGTGCCATCCACTTGAGTGCGGCATAACAGTCCTGCACAGGAGCTGGATGTGGGTGTTCAGGAGCCAGTCGATATTCTACTGAAACCACCACTGCCTGGATTGCTTCGCAAAGCTCGGTAGCTTTTAGGTTCTCTCCCTCTACGGAGCCCATGATCATACCACCACCATGAATGAAGAAGATACCTGGTAAAGTGCCCGAAGTAGCTTTTGGACGATAGACTCTCACGCCTACTGGAGGTGCATCCTCTAGCCCTGGAATCTCATGATCCTCCGTGACCACGTTTTCATTCGGAGGTAGGTCGGCAACCATCGTCTGAAGCGCTGATTCCAAGGTACTGCGCCGTTCAACGATGTTGGAAATTGCGTTAAAGCCTCCAGGGAAAACCTTCAACAATTCTTCTAGTGGGACACGGGAATCTGGATCAATGCGATCTCTCATACTCATTTTTTTCTCCAAAAAACGTTGAGTAACTATAACCAGGAAACTTGGTTGGAACAGAGACTACATAACCCAGGGCATCGAGAAAGTCTTCAGGTTCGTATAGCTTTTCATCGCCTCAATCACCCCCTCCTTGTAGCCCAATCCAGAGTCTTTGACACCTCCGAATGGCGACATTTCAATGCGATAGCCAGGGACCTCCCAAATATTGACAGCTCCATGATTGAGTTCCGCAATGAAGTGGGTGATATAGTCCAATCGATTTGTGCAGACTCCTGATGAAAGACAAAAAGCCGTCCCATTTGCCACCTGAATTGCTTCGTCAATGTCCTGAATCCGAATGATGGGAATCACAGGCCCAAAGGTTTCCTGCTTAACTAGTTCACAGTCCCAAGGGACATGATCAACAACCGTGGGAGGGAATACCACTCCCTGACGATTGTTTCCGTACAACAACTTGGCACCTGTGGCGACTGCGTCTTCCACTCGACGCTGAAACAAAATGGCTGACTGCTCGTTGATCACGGTTCCCGCATCCGTCTGTGGATTCATTGGGTCGCCGTATTTGAGCTTCTTGGCTTTCTCGGTTACCAGCTTCACAAAGTCATTGGCAATCGAATCAGTCACCAAGATTCTTTTCACCGCTGTACAACGCTGCCCTGAATTTTTGGTAGCTCCCTCGAAAGCGAGGGTCGCTGCACGGTCTAAGTCAGCATCTTCCATAACGATCAGGGGAGAGTTGCCACCCAGTTCTAACACGATTCGGCGATAACCGGCCTTCTCAGCAATCATTTTCCCGACTCGAACACTGCCGGTGAATGTGACTAGATCAATGAGTGGGCTACAGATTATCTCATCGCCAATGTCTTCAGGTCTCCCAGTGACCACCTGGAACATTGCTGGGGGCAGACCGGCTTCGTAGAGTACATCGGCCAGTAGCAGCGCAGTCAGGGGAGTCAGTTCTGTCGGTTTGCAGACCATTCGATTGTTGGTGGCAATGCTGGGCGCAATCTTGTGGGCCACCATGTTCAACGGATGGTTGAAGGGAGTGATAGCACTAATCACCCCCTTCAGTGGCTCTCGCTGGGTGAAGATTTTTCGCTTCTGACCACGTGGTGTTAGGTTACAGGAGAAGATCTGGCCATCATCTAGGATGCAGAGTTGACTTGCGAGACTAAAGACATCGAAGGCGCGCTCCACTTCGTACAGGGAATCTTTCTTTGAAAGTCACGCCTCTGCTGTAATCAGGTCTGAAATTTCATCCCGCCGTGCTACAAACAGATGCGCTGTCTTGGTCAAAATTTGCTGACGCTCATAGCGAGTCAACTTGGGTTTAAATTCCTTGGCAATCTGTAGCGCCTGCTGAACCTGCCCCCGAGAAGCATGGGGAACCGTGCCCACGACTTCATTGTTGTAAGGATTGAAAACTTCTAACGATCCAGCATCACCTGAAATCTTCTGGCCACCGATGCGCATCGTCTCATTGCGTTGTGCTGCGGGCATGAAGTGTTCATGAGCTAGGATGCGTGATTTAGAGCAAGGTCGAAGAGATCGTAATTATGAAGCAAATCTCCTGTTACCTCCACTTGCTGACTGAATACAAGTGGAACTTGGCGATCACAAACACCACCGTGTGAGCGGAGTGGTTCCTTGAGTTTGCTCAGATCATGACGTTCAGGTGTTGTTCCCAAGACCTTGTTCATGGTGGAAACGACAATCAGATCACCAAGGCGATCATTCGGCAAATCAAAAGTCACACATCCTTCCGTGTTTGTATAAGCAGCCTCGACTCCTTCAACTTCGGCTAAGCGCCCAGCAAAATCCTGGGCTTTTGTCTTATCAGCGAGGTACACCGTAGCAAAGGAGCCCAATGCGCCATGATGGACTACGTAGGGATCGGTGATTGGTAGGATTACTCGGGCTTTTTCTGCACCAAGCCACTCATCGAGCAGGGATTGCAGGTAGAGCACATCCGGTTCACCCGCCTGATTGAACTTAGCATTCATGCCGTGGTCGGCAGTCAACGCCAAGGCGGCTCCCTGTGCGTGAAGTTCTTCCCAATAACGATCCATCATCGCGTAGAACTGATTGGCTAACGATGTACCGGGTGCGTGCTTGTGCTGAATGTAATCAGTGGTGGAGAGATACATCAGGTCGGGCCAAAAGGAGTGCATCAGCTTGACCCCTGCAGCAAAGATAAACTCTGACAACTCTGCAGAATAGACACTAGGAATCGGTTTGCCCACCATACCATGGGCATTCTCGATACCATTCTCAGCAAGTGTCGTCTCATTTGCTTTTTCCGAGGAGAAGCAGATTGCTCTTCCAGAAGCGTAGTCCAATCCATGACCTAGTAATCGGCGTAGCTTATCCTTTGCCGTCACAATCACAACCTTGGCACCTGCCTCGTGGAAAGCTTGAAAGAGTGTCCCGGCGCGCAGGAACTTTGGATCATTCATCATGACTTCCTGGCCAGATTCAGGATCCAGAAAGAAGTTTCCAGAAATCCCGTGAACCTTCGGTGGGACCCCCGTAACAATCGACAGATTGTTTGGATTTGTGAAGCTAGGGACAACACTGTGTCCACGCAAGTCGGTACCAGACTCCAGCATTTTTTCCGTGAAGGGCATATGGCCCCCTGCGATTGCTTCTTCGATGTACTCTGGTTGGGACCCATCAATACAAACAGCCACCAGAGGTTGCCGAGGCCAGGCGTATTCTCTACTGTTTACAGTAAGTGGTGAATTCATTGGAGTCATTTTTACAAATTGAATACTTCAAACAGGCTTGCCACTGGCAACACCCATTTCTACAAGAACAGCTTTCATCGCATCTACTGCAGCCTGCATATCTGCCGGCCAGAGATACCCAATGCAGCCCACTCGGAAACTGGGAGTAAATGTCAGTTTGCCAGGGTATAGTATGTATCCCCGTTCCTTGACTCGATCGTAAAAGGTTTGGAAGTCAAAGGCAGGATCAGCAGGCATCCGGAAAGTGACAATGATTGGTGCTTGCCGCTCGGAAGGTAACAGAGGCTCGAAACCCAGTTCTGACATCCCAGCAACGAGTGTGTGGCAGTTCTCCGAATAGCGTGCGTTGCGCCCTGCTACGCTTCCTTCTTTATCAAATTGTTCCATCGCCTTGTCAAAGGCAATCAAAACATGTGTTGGTGGGGTAAAGCGCCACTGGGAGCTAGCCTCCATAACCTGCCACTGATCATACAAATCCAAGCTCAGCGAGTGTGCATTGCCCTTACATTGTTCCAGCACTCCCTTACGAAGGATCGCGAATCCCATTCCCGGCACACCCTCAAGACACTTATTGGAAGAAGCCATCACAGCATCAAACTGTACTTGCTCCGCATCTAAAGGAATGGCTCCGAATGCGCTCATCGCATCAATGATCAGTGAGCGTTTGTGCTGGGCAACTATCTCAGCAACCTGTTCCACCGGATTGAGGATTCCTGAGGTCGTCTCACAATGAACAGCTAGCACATGTGTGATCGAAGGATCTTTGACCAGTGCCTGCTGCAGGGTCTCTAAATCCGGTGGCGAATCTTCAGGTGTTTCCTGGACCACTAAAGACCTCTGCATGTAGCCAAGCATCTTGGTCATACGCTGACCGTAGGCTCCATTGACCAGTACCAAGGCCTTGCCAGATCGTGGAATCAAGGTTCCCAGCGTAGCCTCTACCGCAAAAGTTCCACTACCCTGTAGGGGAACACAAACATGGGTAGAAGTAGCTCCAGCAATTTCTAGGAGTTTCTGTCGTACTCGAGCGTTGGCTTCCAGAAAGGAAGCATCTCTCGAACCCCAGTCATGCAGCATAGCTGCTTTGGTTTCATGAGATGTCGTCAGAGGGCCTGGTGTAAGCAGACGAGGGTCATTAGGAGTGAGGGACATTCTAAGACAAAAACCAAGTTAGTGATTGATTGAGCTAGTTACAGATAATAAAATCTAGTTAAAAGTACAAATTCTTGAGTATTAAAAAGAGATGACAAAAATTATTAATTCGCAATCTCACGCTGAATCAAAATTCCTACTTTTTTGATACGATGATAAACAGTTTTTCTATCACATTCTAAGTAGGATGCAACTGCAGTAATATTCCAATCCAATTCTTCAATAATATTTTTGAGTAATGACTGATTAGCATCATTTTCTAAAGTACTAAAACGAATTTCTTCAGGAAGATCTAGTAAAGAAACAGTTTCTTCTCCTAGTATCTGAGCAAGCTCTAGGACGTTCTCTAACTGTCTGATATTTCCTAACCAATCGTATTGTAATAATGTGAATCTAGCAGCTAATTATAGTTGCAAAGATTCCGAGTTATATCTTTTGGAAAATATAAATTTATTGATCAGCCAATCCAAATCTTTCCCCTCAAATACATTTCTTCCCTGCTTCTTTTGACACCTCATCCAAGCACCAGCACATTCCCAACCTTGATCTGAAAGTGAAGATTGAAAGGATTGTAAGTTACCAATGAATCTTCTAGCTGGCGTCAGAACAGAAGACTTTCAATTGCTGGAAGCTGCAAACGGAAATTCCTTTAAATCTCTTGTTTTGAATTTTGAACTACTGGAATCCTACACAATCGTTAACCTACAGCACCCATATAGTGAAGATGTTTTCAAGATTTGGCATAATGACCAAGTATAATTTTGAATTCAAACAATCTGCAGATTTTGCTATACATTCTAACACAGTTTGCCTGTTCAACGAATCTGAGAATCGAGTCTAAACTAGAAGAGTAATTTCTTTCTCTGATTTGGCTCTAAATAGAATCGGGAAGCTTTCCTCTATGTTATTGGATTTGGGAGTATTCTTTTACTTCTTTCTATCTTGGGTTCCGATCCTTAACGAGTAAATTTAGCAACAAAACTTCCGAGTTCGTGTATTTGTGCTTTTTGTGAGCGCTGCCAGTCCATTTTGTAAGAAATTCAGATCTCTTCATTAAACGCCATCACTTCACAACGTCCATAGCTCTGCGTAGGAATAACTGCACCATCTTTAGTAATTGTGTGCTGTGATGTCGTTGCGACAAAAGTTCCTGCCTCCCGGTTTTCTCGCATCACCATCACTGCCGTGGTATGGATGGGTCGCTCCGGGTTGACTTCCAGAAAATTCAGTGCTTCCAGTGTACGGATGATAAAGACTTCCTGAATTCCGCTTGGTTCACCTGGGACTCTCTTGATCAAACGGGCCTTGCTTCCTTTTTGCGGAATGGCCGCAAAGATATACTCCATGTTTTCGATGGTATCTTCTTTCGACCAAGTTGTTTCCCAAGAAGTCCAGTTGGTAGTCACCTGTCGAGTGAACAAACAACGTAGACTCTTGGCCTTCAAAATGTTTGCATCGCGAATAAACAATGCATCTTCTGCCGCATGTAGTGGACTGGTGAAGAGAATCATGAGTAGGGCCAACAATCCAAAAATCATGGGTCGACTCTGGCAATGGGTTCCAAAAATTTTATTCTCCAAAATCTTTGTTCTGAAGAGAATTGATGTGATTTAACTTCTACACAATTGCAGGTTTTCTTCCTTCTAGACAAATTCATCTATTTTCTGAGGTTTTCCCCTACTCGTGTTTGTTCCTTATTCTTTCTGATTCAATCAATATCATCACGAAAGTAGGAGATGGCTGGATTCTTGTTCCATTTACTAGTAGAAAACTTTTTACAATAAGTTTTATTACTAAATTTTCTCAAACTGAGTCATTGAATGGCCTTGTTTCACAACAGATCTGAGTCATTGAATTTGCGAGTCAACAAAACTTTCATCATTCAAGCAGAAGATTCACTACTCATCCCGAAAAGGTAGACGATGAATCCGCTATTTCCACCAAAGGTTATGGATCGAAGACAGCAAGATCGAAGGGCAAACGAACGTCGATCAGATGAAAGAAGACACCATGACCGAAGATCTGGTTCAGGAGAGGTAGACAGAGAACGCCGTCAAAGAGAGGAACTAGTGGAGCTGACAGATCGTCGTCTGACGGATCGGCGCAGTCAGGATCGGCGGGAACACGATCGTAGGAAAATCAATTTATTGCTGAATCCAGAAGCACAGGAACTCTTGGCAAAAACACCCTGGATGGAAGAACTGCTTGTCAAGATTGCCGAAGATCAAAATAGTTCTAACGAAGATCAAAATCCGCCCACCCTAGCGTCCTAATCCATAAGCAGCACTCCTCCCCTCTCAGAGATACCTTTCCCGTATCGGAGAAACCGCGTTTTCGTGGGAGGAAAACCCTTCATAGCGGGCCAGGACTCTAGCTCTTTTGGCAAGTTCTGGATAGGCTGGAGGAGTAACGTATCCTACCGAACTTCGCTTCATAAAATCGTGAACAGACAGCGGACCATAGGTTTGGGCACCCTGACTTGTCGGCAGCACAGCATTGGGACCTAGTGAAAAATTACCAATGCATACCGGGGTATGAGGGCCCATCAAGATTTCTGCTGCCTCTGTGATATGGCCCAAATGGGTGAACGGCTCTGTTGATAAAAGTTCTAAGTGCTCTGGAGCATAGTCATTGATGAACTGGTAGCTTTCCTCGACTGATGATGTCAGCAAAATTCCCCCATATGGTCCTGTCAGTACGATTTTAGAAAACTCTTCCCGCTGTGCCGTCATCTTGGCCCAATGATCAGGCAAAGCAGCCATAGCTTCTTCCGCCACACGGCGAGAATGTGTGACTAAGTAAGCTGAACTATCTGGGCCATGTTCCGCTTCAATCAGCAGATCAAGCGCGGCAAGTCCACCATGAACACTATCATCAGCAAAGATAATTGCTTCAGACGGCCCAGCTGGCAAACCAGGGTCAAGAATATCAGATAGCAATCGTTTAGCTGCCACGACCCAAGGGCTACCTGGGCCAACAATCTTAAGTGCACGTTCTACAGTCTCAGTACCAAACGCAGCAGCAGCTACTGCCTGCGCTCCCCCACACTTGTAGACCGTATCGACACCTGCAATGCTTGCTGCTACCAGAGTTGCGGCATCCACAGATCCATTCGGCAATGGGGGAGTGAAGACTGCCAACTTGGGCACCTCAGCCACCACACCTGGTACTGTAGTCATCATTGTCACTGATGGGAAAGCTCCCTTCCCACGCGGCACGTAGATCGCGACAGAGCGAATTGGAGTTAGTCGATCTCCAGCATAAGCCCCTGGGCGAATCTCCTTCATCCACATAGTTTCTGGCTTCTGCTCCTCATGGAAAATTCTGATGTTGGTAATGCCATAGCGAATCGCTTCAATGACTGCTTCTTCGACTTCTTCAAACGCGACAGCAAACTCCGCTTCACTTACCTTCAGTGCTTCCTTACTCAGTGGCGTAGAACCGTCCAATTGCTGGCCGAAACGAACTAGAGCTTCATCTCCTTCAGCACGCACCGCCTCGATGATAGGCTGCACCTTCTCCAGAAATTTTGAGAGATCAGCCTCTGAACGCTTTAGCAAAGCTTTATAATCCTTGGCTTTCAGCTTACTAGTTTCGTGAAAAGATACGGTTGACATGAGGCGGGACCTTTTTAAGTGAGTTTTGGTGAGGGTCACTTCGATTTCAGAAAGATTTCCAACCCAACCAGTTTGTCTAGCACAGTAATAGCCAACATCGCCACTGCGATAAAAACTACAGATACAGCCGCGAGGTCTGGGGTAATGATTGAACGGATTGAATTGTAGACTTGAACAGGGAGTGTAACAATCCGAGCGTCTACCAGCAACAGGCTAACAAGAAATTCATTCAGGGATAAAATGAACATCAGCAGAGAGCCTGTGATGATTCCCGGCATCACCGATGGCAAGGTCACATAGAAAAAGGTTTGAACCGGGCCAGCACCACAACTTTGAGCAGCAAGCTCTAGATCAGGATCTAGGCCTGCAGCACTGGAGGAAACCGCCCAAATCATGAAGGGAAGGTTGATTACAGCGGTAGCTACACCAACCGGCCAAAGGCTTCCAAGAATACCAACCTCACCAAAAACCAGCATCAATCCGATTCCCGAACCAATCAGTGGGATTGTAAACGGTAGTAGGAGATAGGTCTGAATCAAAGCCCTCTTACGTAATCGATACTTTGTCAGAGCGACCCCTGCCAAGGTCCCAGTAGGCAAAGAGATAAACACACAAATCATGGCCACCCAGATTGAGCGGATGAAGGCATCCTGCAACTCCTGCTTCTCTACGAGAGCTTCATACCACTTCAAGGACAACCCATCAGGGGGGAAAACGATGATATTTCCAGAAGTCAGGGAGGCTCCAAGCACAACCAGCGTTGGTGCAGAGAGGGTGATGATCGAGATGACTACTAGTATCCAGAAAAACAATTTCTGGGAAATTGGCTGGTTCATTTATCTTTTGCGCCTAGGGCCAATGTCCCTGCACCAACTAACATAAAAATAACCCAAACTAAGAGTGAACCAATTACAATCAATATGACTGCCAGACTAGAACCAAATCCCTGGTCAGATGTCCGGAAAAACTGGTCATAGATTGCATTCGCTACAAAATCTTGAGTTCCTCCACCAAGAATAGCTGGCATCGCAAAATCTGTCAGAGAGAGGGTCAGGACCACTAAACCCGCACCGATCAGCCCTGGCCTAGCCATTGGAAGTACCACATGAAGCATCGTTTCCACCCAGGAAGCTCCAAGGGATTCGGCAGCAGCTTCAATTTCTTCAGGAATCGCAGTTAACGCCGGAGCCAGCATTAATACAGCAAATGGGAACATGTACTGTACTAGCCCGAAAAGAACTGAAGGATAGTTGAAAAGCATTCGTAATGGTTCAATACCAACCAATCCTAGTATATCATTCACTATCCCTTGTTTGCCCAAGATAATCAGCCATCCATAAGCGCGTACTACTTGTCCAATAAAAAAAGGCAAAAACAGAGCAATTAGCAAGAATTTGCGTAGAAATGCGCTTCGGGTTCTTACCATAACGTAGGTATAGGGGAAGGCTAGTAGCAATGTAATCATGGTAACAATGGTTGCACCAAGAATACTTCGCCAGATGACAGATCGAATGAATGGCTCTGTCAGTGCTCGCTCGTAGTTTGTTAGCGACCACTCCTCCGAGAAGAGGAAGGTACTTGTGTCAAGTGTTCTTAGGGATATATCACCAATATAACCAAGCCCTAGAACAAGCAGACCAATCAACAAAATTGCAGGACTCAGCATTAAATAAGGATTCCATAGACCTCCTCCCTTGGGCCAAATTTTGCTGAAAACAGCCTCTAGTATATCCATCAAGTGCCAAGTCAATGGATAAGAAGATGGATTACGTCTCATCAGTTTCCGATCAATCTATGAAACCACTGGAACTTTAAATTAAAGCCCAGTGGCTGAACTGTTCAAGATCACCCCTGCATGATCGCCTTGAACTTCGAGAACCACTCACTCTCGTTTTCTACCTGAATCTTGCCTGAGATACGGATCAACCGATCGAAGTCAGCTGGCTTAGTTGGATAGGAAGGATCTCCGGCTAATCCTGGTGGAGGTTGCAGTCCAGGAATGACTCCGGGCAATCCTAAACCATCCAGCCAGATCTGCTGAGATTCTTTGCTCAGGGCTTGGTTGATATATTCTTTGCACCAATACAAATCTCCTTCAGAATGTCCTCTAGGAATCCAAAGCCCATCTGTGTCAAACTTGGCTCCCTCCTTTGGAATCGTCCAGGCGATATCTACTCCATTTCTTTTGGCTCCTAGTGCATTTGTTGAAATCGTACATGCAGCATCAATTTCTCCATTTTGAAACCACGTCACAAAATCAGGATCTTCTCCAAGTAATGGTTCTTGAGCTTTGATCTTGGATACAAAATCCCAGCAGGGCTTCATATTACTTGGGATTCCGTCCAATTTCCCACCACCAGCGACCTGTGCTGGAAAGTGGAATCCAATCCCATCGTTGTAGAATGCTAGCCGTCCCTTAAATTTTGGATCAAGCAGATCGTGATAAGATTCTGGTGGTCCACTTGGAAAGGCACTCGGCCGGTATGCCAACACATAGACATATCCATAGGTATTGACGATCGGATAGCCATCTACGCCCACAGGCTTTGCCAAATCAGTAGTTCCTTTTAAATTGGGCAGGTCGGAAAGATCCTCACACACTCCACGAAGTGCCGACTTAGTAGCATTAGTCGTCGTGTCCCAATTGATATGAATCGGGGGGGTTCGCTTTTGAGCAACAGCAGCCCAAACCTTGGGTTGTATTTCGTTATCCTCTGTTAGATCGTGTCGTACTTGAATGCCAGTCTTAGCCGTAAATAGGTCTGAAACACCAGCTTTCAGTGCTTCCACCCACGGACCACCCCAAGCTCGAATAATAATTTCTTTTGGCTTTGCAGGGGCTGCCTTCAGTAAAGATGGCGCCATAGATCCAGCTGCACCAGCAATTCCTAGCAGGGCAGTGGTCTTCAGTAAATTTCTCCGTTTGATCTGCTTGTCGAAAGTCATACTAAACTCCTGACTCTGGTTTAGACTCGGCTATTGCCAAGTCAATCAATCCACGACAAAGACATACATGTCGCGGCTCTGCCATCCAACGAAGACCGTCTCTCCTATCTCAAATGTTGAGAAGTCTCGCTGGTCATGGTGAATGACCCTAATGAGCGTATTAGATAACGCTGCCACCGAAAGTTCGTAGAGAATCCTTTCTCCCTCAAAAATAACATCCGTTACCCGACCATCAAAACAAACCTCACAGTCTCTGTTTTCTGATTGCCTCCGAAACAGTCGAACCTGTTCTGCACGGACAGTAGCCTTCACTAAAACTCCCTGGGCCAGCGTCGAGTTCTCACTTTTTAGAGTACCAATCAGCATCTGTTGACTGATTCTGATTACTACCTGCTGCCCCTCTAGTGACTCCAGCGTCCCATGAAACAGGTTAGTTACCCCTACAAAATTCGCTACAAAAGGATTCGATGGAGAACGGTAGATCTCCAAAGGGGTGGCATCCTGCTGGATTTCTCCATGATTCATCACAATGATTTGATCAGAAACCACCAGTGCCTCCCGCTGATCATGGGTAACATTGATCGTGGTGACACCAAGTTCCTTCTGAATCCTCCGAAACTCTAGTTGCATTTCTTCACGTAGCTTACGATCCAAGGCCGCCAATGGTTCGTCTAAAAGAAGTAGGTCTGGTTCAAAAACTAAGGCTCGAGCAATCGCCACACGCTGCTGCTGCCCTCCTGAAAGTTCATTGATCCGACGACCACCAAGCCCTTCCAAGCGAACCAGGTACAAGTATTTCTCGACCCGCTCAGAGATCGTACGTGCATCAAACCTTCGCATTTTCAAAGGAAATGCTACATTCTCTGCCGCAGTCATATGTGGAAACAACGCAAGGCGTTGGAATACCATCCCAATCGAGCGTTTGTTAGGAGCTACCTCTCTAACAGTTTGTCCCTTGATAAAAATTTCACCCTGATTTGGCTGCTGAAAGCCAGCAATCAACCTGAGTAAAGTGGTCTTTCCAGAGCCTGAGGGACCCAAAACTGTAAGAAATCGGCCCTCCTCCAGCTCAAAACCTACGTTCTTGACCGCATGTACATCCCCAAACTGAAACCAGACGTTTGATGCAGAAACTGCAGGAATTCTATTCAATGTAAGAAATTTGGGCTAGAGTCATTCACTGGTGGTTCAATCCAAAATGTTGTTATAAGAGAACAGAGATAGCCTTTCAGATGGATGCGAGATAGCCCCCATCGATGGCCAAACATTGGCCGGTAATATATTTTGCAGCATCACTAACAAGGAAAATGACCGCACCTTTGAGGTCATTGGCCTGGCCAAAGCTATTCAATGGGATCTTCTGCAGCATAGCTTGCTGCCAAGCCTCTTCACGATAGAAATCCTCGGTTAACTCTGTCCGGAAGTAGCCTGGCGCAATCGCATTTACTCGAATTTTCTCACTTGCCCATTCCGTTGAGAGCGCACGTGTCATGCCCAACAATCCCGACTTGGAGGAACCATAGGGCACAGCAGTTGGCACACCCACATATGATGTGAGGGAACATACATTGACAATAGCACCACCTCTACCGGAACGTACCATACTATTTGCAGCAGCTTGTGCAGCGAAAAAGGCCCCCTTAAGATTGGTTTCCATAATAGTATCCCAAGTTTCCTCGGTCAGTTCATGGGAAGGACACACTTGTTCATAGCCCGCATTATTGACAAGGATATCTATTTCTCCAACCTGCTGAGCAACTGTCTGAAGTCTGCTCTTCATTGCAGGAACATCACGCACATCTAACTCTATTTGTCGGAACTCACCTCCAAAATCGGTGATCTGAGATTGTGTCTCCTTGAGTGCTTTTAAGGAACGAGAAGTTATCGCTACCGTTGCACCCGCCTCTGCTAAGCCAATCGCGATTGCCTGACCAAGTCCTCGACTAGCTCCGGTAACAATCGCATTTTTTCCTGACAGGTCAATGGTGAAACCTTTCACCTAAAAGTCTCCTTGCAGAAAAGTAATTAAAGGGATAAGCATATTCTTAACAAGAAAATCTTATAATAAAAGTAATTTTCAATGATAACACTCGAAAAGATTTTGCGCCCAGAACTGATGGAAATACCTCCCTACAACACAGGGCTTGGGCTAAATGAGGTAAGATCACGATATGGAATAACTGTAGTTGCAAAACTATCCTCAAATGAAAATCCAACTGGCCCAGCACCGCAGGTTTTAGAACGTCTCTCCAGAGCCAGTTCAGAATTGCATCTTTATCCTAGCAGTGAGGCTCAACTACTGCGAAAGTCCCTTGCTCAACGTTTAGATGTTTCAGAAAAACAAATAATTTTTGGCAATGGTTCAGAAGAATTAATTTCAATTATTTGTCGAAGTGCCGTCAATCCGGGTGATCAAGTTGTTACTCTCTTTCCCTCTTTCCCTCTCCATGAAGATTACACCAAGTTAATGGGAGGTTCTGTTGAAAGACTAGCGATAAACGAAAATCTTCAGATTGACCTAGCCAAACTTATAGAGAGGGCTGCACAACCAGCCAAATTACTTATTTTTGCCAATCCGATGAACCCTAGTGGAAGTTGGCTAAACCCCGAACAACTAGGACAACTATTTGAAGCCAAGCATCCCGAGACACTACTGGTGCTTGATGAGGCTTACCACGAATACGCAGTTCATGGAGATTATGCCAGTGGCCTCGATCTTACAAAACTAATTAAAGGCCATTGGATAGTGCTTAGAACCTTCTCCAAGAGCTGGGGCCTTGCGGGACTCCGTATTGGCTTTGGCGTCTGCAGTTCAACTGAACTTCGTCAAGCACTGGATCGAACCCGCACTCCCTTTAACGTAAATCACTTAGCCCAAATTGCCGCCGAAGCTGCCTTAGATTATGAGGACTACATGCTCCACGGTGTTCAGCAAACAATCCTACAACGAAAGCATCTTGCAAAAGAACTTCGATCTCGCGGCTACCAGGTTGGAGAATCTATTGGAAATTTCCTGTTTGTCAATATTGACCGTTCTTCTGTGAAATTTGCGGAAGATCTCCTAAAACTAGGCACTATCGTCAAACCTTGGCTCCAGCCGAGCTATGACAGCTTCCTCCGCGTTTCGATTGGCACACCAGCGGAAAATGAAAAATTTCTGGCAGATCTTGCTCAGGTAGAGTCTTCTTGATAGAGAGATTGGTCCAAAAGTTTTGAGAATCTCTTTCCTCTCAAAATATTCGTAAAAATTACTTTTTTGATCGTAATTTTCCAGCCATGTTCTGTTATCTTTGGCGAATGTAGCGGTCCCCAAACTGCTTTAGCTCATCAACACTAGACACACCCATCAACTTCATTGTGATTGAAATTTCTTTGGCAAATATTTCAATTGCTTTTTCAACTCCCAACCTTCCATCTGCAGCAAGGCCAAACGCATAAGCTCGACCTAGCAGTACTCCACTAGCGCCCAAAGCCAGAGCTATTACGACCTCTGAACCCCGGCGAAATCCACCATCAATCATCACACAATAATCTTTGCCCACTGCCTTACGAATTTCTGGCAAGATGGAGATCGTTGAATTTGCAAAATCCAGTTGTCGGCCGCCATGATTTGATACAACAATCGCATCCGCTCCGTGATCTATAGCCTTAAGAGCATCATCTGAATTAAGTATACCTTTTATGACTAGTCGTTTTTTCCAGAGCTTGCGAAGCCACTTGATATCTTCCCAAGTGATTGAAGAATCCAGCCGCCCAGAAAGATTGGACGCCTGCTCTAGGATGCCGCTACCAAATTCAGGGTAGTTGGCCAACGCTTCTACACTTGGAATTCCGGACTGCCACATATCCCAGCACCAAAGTGGACGCTGCATCATTGAAAACAGTAGCGTTGGATTAAGATGCTTAACCGCTCGAAATCCATTACGGACATCCCTTTCACGTACAGATGTCACTGCAGTATCAGCAGTGTAAAATAGAGTCTCTACTTCTGCGTCTTCAACTGACTCTACCAACTTTTCGACAAAAGGACGCTGACAATCCATATAGAGTTGGAATTGGAGTGTCCCTCCAACTTCTCTCTGCAGAGTCGCTAAACTGGCAATAGAAAAAGTTGAAAGACACAAAGGAACACCTTTTTGTCTAGCTGCTTCTGCGCAAAGAATTTCTCCTCGACCACGATAAAGTCCTAGGAATCCAACCGGTCCAAGCATAATAGGAAGTGTGTGCCTAGCTCCAAGAAATTCACAACTCAAGTCTGGCATACCCTTCAATGCTAAAACTCGCTGTACCAAGCACCAGTTGTTAAAATCCTCACAATTACGCAATGCCGTCGTGTCCGAAAATGCAGATCCATCAATGTAATCAAAAAATATTTTAGGTAACCGACGCTGTGCGTGCTTTCTCAGATCTTCAATATTCACAATAACAGTCAACTTATTCCCCTTTTGTGGCTAAGAAAATCGTTAACATTGGTCAGACAGTTTGATGCTAGGACAAAATCAGGTGAGTCTTTCAAGTAAACAAAAATTGTAGAAAGATGTTGCCAAACAAGCACACAAATCACCATGGCTTTCTTTGAACTGCCAAGCAACTCTTCAGAGACTCCTGGATTTATTGGCAGTAACACTCAACATAATTGTATAAATTGTATCTGCTAAACTTACTTGAAAAACCTTTACACATACTGGAATTAAATTCTCAACAGGGATCAGTAGCCCTAACACCAAATCCTCTTCACACCAACCCCAATCGAGTCATCTCCAATGTTTCAACCTAAGAGAGCCTATTGATTGCTATTGTACTTGGAGGACTCTTCATCCCAGGTACTTCATAGGCAGATAACACAGACGATATCATCAAATATTGGAAGGCAGTCTATACCTCAATGCGAGGGCACATCGGAGAAATCTCAAGAATTATCCGTGCTGGTCTAGGAGACTACAAAGGCCACGTTACAGCTCATGTAGTCGCTATCCAGAATACAACGAAGATCATTCACGCTAGAGGGATCTGGCTTTAGTGATACTGGGGCCTTAGAGAGCATCTAAACAGATCAAAAGGGCTTTGAGCAAGCCTCCCAGCACCTGGTAGATGCCAGTGGAGAACTGGTGACTGTTTCCCAATCCGGTGATATGAAAGCCATCGGCAGAGCTATCGGGGCTGTCGGAGGGGCTTGCAAAAACTGCCACGACAACTACCGCACCTCCAACTGAAGCATGGGCTATTTTGCCTGAGTTGCCTGGTTTCTCTAATGATTCTCACCAGTGCTCAGGCATGCACTCCAGATCCGATTGCTGGAGTGCAAATTTTTCATGCGGCTGGTGGTTGTGGCTGCCACACTAACGTAGAGAACAGAGGTTCGCTTCTAGCTGGGGGTCGCCCACTTCCTACCCCATTTGGAGTCTTTTATACTAACAACATCACTCCAGATCAAACCACAGGAATTGGCTATTTGAGTGATGAAGACTTCGTTCGTGCCATGCGAGAGGGGATAGGACCAGAGGGGCAGCATTACTTCCCGAGCTTTCCTTATCCTGCATTCTCCAAGATGAGCAAAGATGATCTATTGCACCTCAAAGATGACCTCTTCAGCTTGCCTCCCATTCAGCAAAAAAATTAGCCCCATGAACTGCAATTCCCCTTCGATCTACATCTGAATACTTGGTTCTGGAATATTTTCTTTCATGATCCCAAATCCACCACACTCAATCCACACCGTTCTATAACTTGGAACCGCGGTCACTATCTGACAGAAGCAGTCGCACACTGTGCACAATGCCACACACCTCGGAATCAATTGGGAGTTCTTCGATCTGATCTGGCTTATGCTGGCGCCAAGGAGGGTCCTGAGGGAAAATTGACCCCAAGCATCACGCCTGACAAAGAGACTGGAATTGGAGGTTAGAGCCGAGACGATCTAGTGTATGCTCTGCAGACGGGGATGTTACCTAATAGTGATTTTCTGGGGAATTTGATGGGAATGGCAGTTGAACACTACCAAAAACTACCCGATGAAGATGTAGAGGCAATCGCTGAATACAGCTTTTCGTTACCTCCAATCGTCAATCAAGTTCGTGAAAAAAAAGCTGAAAGCACCGATGACTTCGACTGGTAATTCCACATCCAAAAAACGGATTAGCAGCCACTCCGTATGATGTAGCCATCCGGTAGAATCGTATCGCAGAGAATCGTTCCTTCTGCCAGATCAATACTAAGCTTAGCCCCTTCAAAGTTGGCTCCATCCAGGTTAGAACCTCGGAGTTTGGCAGTTCGCAGATCAGCATTCCAGAACGTGGCACCCCATAGCGTGGCACCCCACAGATCAGCTTCCCAAAAATCTGACTTATAAAAATCTGCCAGTGTCAGATTGGCTCCCCGAAAACTAACCCAACTGAGATCGGCATTGAGAAGCTTTGCTTTGAGCAGGTTAGCTTTTTCCAAGCTAGCACGTTCTAACTTTGCTCCTGAGAGATCAACAAGTGTCAGTTCGGTTGCCGATAGCTCAGCTGTACTCAGATTCGCTGAAGACAAGTCCGCCCCGGAGAGGTTCGCTCCAGACAGATTTGCACCAGACAAGTTTGCTCGGCTCAGATCTGCCGCAATGAGATTGGTTCTTGAAAGGTTCGCTCCAGACAGATTTGCACCAGACAGATTTGAGCGAAACAGTTGCAATTCTTCCAAATTGGCTGAACTGAGGTCACACTGAGGGCAACTACCCGTTGCTTTTAGACGTCTCAAGTCCTCCATGTTGTAGGCACACGCTGACTGAACAAATCCCCCACAGAGTAACCAGAGCAGAATACCCAGCAGATAAGATGAAGTTTTCGATTTCATCGCTCTCTCCACGAAAATGATGTAATGTGCTCAAAGAATTGCATTTGCTATACATTCATAAATTTTTTCAATTACCTACTGACTTCTAATTTCCATGCGTAGCTTTTGTGCAAGTTTGAGAAGCAAAACAGCAGTCTGAGCAACCCTCTAAAATGTTAGTATCATACAGAAGCAAAAATGAACCAGAAAGTTGTGCAACTTTAACACCCCATAAATCAACAAGCTAAAGGGCTCAAAACCAAGTAAATTAATATTGCTTTTGTGTGTTAACACGTTTTGTCTTTGCCAACTGTGCAGCTACCATATCATCCATCTCACCAAGCTCAGCAGCTGCCTTAAACTGTTCTAGCACAGGCACCAATTCATCAACACTAGACAGTTCAACAGCATCCATGCCCTTAGCAAGTTCCAATACCCTACTGCCATAGCGTACGGTTAATTGCACAGTGCCATCTGTACTCATACACCACCAACGCAACACACGTTTCTCTACTCCAACTGCACGTACTCCACCATTATCATCTGCAACAGCACGCACATTTACGGATTTATAGTTTGGATTTTGGGCAAGCTGTATTTGCTCACTTATACCAGCAGCAAGCTTGACTCTGCGTTGTAGCACAGGATTGCTTGTGTTGTTTCGCTGATACTGTGGCAGCTTCAGTGTCTTCAGTAGTTCCATGGCTGCCTCCTTATTAGCAAGTGTTCAATAATATTATGTATTCACTTTAGGAGATGGACAAATGAGAATTCGATAGATTAGAAAAACAAAGAAATCAGATATTTGTAGCTAGAAAGTTTAAAATTTTTTATATTATTTTTATTCTAATAAATACTAATTTGATAACAAATATTTTCAATTTTAAGTCTAAAACTATTTATAATATATATTTAGGTTGAATCCTACTGTAGTTAGGTTTTTATTTTCGCTAAAACTTCTAAAGATAGTTGGTAAATACTTCCTGAAGAGCAATAATCTAGTAAAAAAATCATTTGTCTAATAGAATTCATATTCTATTAGATCTTCGTAGAGGAGAGTTGCTATCTGTTAATTTAAATTTTACAATAATTTCTTTACTCTATCAATAACTTAGTATACGCTAATCATTCGTGTTTTTGTGGTGAGAAAGTTAGTTTTCAGAGGCTGGAAAATTTTCCGAAAAACTAACAAATCCTTCTATGTGATTGGGTATAATAGAAACTTGGTTCTGAAGCGGAAAAGTTTTTTGAAAAAAACTGTAGGCTTTCAATTTCTATTCATGCGCAACCAAAAACTATTTTCTTCATTCAGGGGAGTGAAATGGAAACTTTGTTAAAGCCAGACGATTTTGTAGGTATTTCTTTTTTCGTTGCAACAATGGCAATGATGGCCTCCGCTGTTTTCTTTTTTCTAGAAAGAGACAGTGTAGCTGGAAAATGGAAAACTTCAGTGACTGTAGCAGGTTTGATAACAGGCATAGCAGCAGTTCATTACTTTTACATGAGAGATGTATGGGTTACGACTGGACAGAGTCCAACAGTTTTTAGGTATGTAGACTGGTTACTGACGGTTCCACTACAAATTGTAGAATTTTATTTGATATTGGCGGCAATTGCAGCTGTGCCAATAATACTTTTTTGGAGGCTTCTAGTCTATTCTCTCATTATGCTGATCTTTGGTTATCTGGGTGAAGCTGGTTTTGTAGATGTAACTCTGGGATTTATTCTAGGAATGGTTGGATGGCTCCTAATTCTTTATGAAATCTTTTTTGGTGAAGCTAGTCAAATCAATGCAAATTCTGCAAATACATCTTGTCAAAAAGCTTTCCATGCACTACGCCTTATCGTGACTGTGGGATGGGCTATTTATCCCATTGGTTACTTTTGGGGATATATGCTTGATAGCGCAAATGTAGAAGCTGTAAATATAATTTATAATTATGCTGATTTAATAAATAAGATGGCTTTCGGCTTAGTAATCTGGGCTGCAGCTAAACAAGATTCAAAAGTTGAATAATTTTTTGTAAATTATTGACTAACCTTTGATTGGATTGTCAGAAACTATTTTCATACTTTTGACAATCCAATCTACCACTTCATAACTGTTACTAAGCCATTATATTTTCAGTATATTCCATATGAAATTACTTCTTATAAAGCTACTGTAAAGATTACAAATCTAGTGGTGGCGCACTACTCCTGCTCAACATCTATTTGGCTAGTTTACACAGATGAAATATGTTTTAGGTATGAAAATTCCTCCTTAATAAAATGCAAAAATGGTTGAGCACAATTTATTCACAACTAAATAACGACGTATTACCCAGCTGACTCAGTTTTAGTCTTACCCACCTTGATAGTGTTAAAACGATTGCCAAACTATTTAAGCTTCAATAAGTTTGTCTAGCTCGCCCTGTCCCACTCCAGTAAGTATCAATTTCGGCGTGAAAATCAATTCTGACTCAATGACTGATTTAAAGAGATTTCTGAACCTGACCAGTCCAATCGGCTTGCCACTACAGTGTATTCTCAGCTGCTAAGCGTAACTCACTTTCACAGCATTCAACTCTTCATCAAGCTTGGCTAACAGCGTGCCAGTAATGCAGGGTGGGAGCTCAGTGCTTAGATCGCTTGTACCGTACGAGCTTGAATAATTTCAGAAGTTGCATGATTACTTAATGCGCACGTTCGCATTCAAGCCTATGGGAACTCTAGGAGACGGATGAACCATAAATCAGGGATATTTGAATTGGGTGTTTGAGCAAAATAGTAACAGGCACTGAATAGTTGCTTTAGAGATTAGGGTATTAGCAACTACAGTCTGAATTTTGTGAACGCAATTTGTGAAACTACCGTGTGAATGAGAGGGATTTAATTAAGGTTTGTCGTTCTCACTTTATAATGATTCTTACCAAACTAGTATAAAACTTAGATTCTCTTTTTTGCAATTGAATCTATACGTTATAGCTTAATCTATATTGTTCAGATTGTGGCAAGCTGGAATAGATATGCTTATGCAGCAAGTCCATGATTGAGCGCATTCGTTGACATAGAATTTGAAAAAAATTGCTAATTACACAAAGAGTTTTAACATTTATTTATCTAAACTAATCAAAGCTCACCCAATTATGGTATACTGGTGTTAATAATATCACACACAATTTTCGTATGATTGACCTCTGACCTGACAAAATTTTGGCATCACCGGAGCATTTGTAACTCTTTCGTCTTTCCAAGAAAGAGATCTCATATAATGAGCAGCATAGCCTCTTCTTCTCTTAGTTGACAAATTTTTTCCACTGCCATGAATTAGGAGACTATGGTGAAAGCTAACACTTCCTGAATCTAATTCTATATCTTCGATTTCCCATTGTTTAAATTTTAAAAGTGGTAAAAATCTTTCCATTTTTCTTTCTCGAGAATCACTATCAAGACCTAAAGTTCCAAATCTGTGTGAACCTGGTATAAATTTTAAACATCCATTTTCTAACGTGGAATCGTCAAGGGCTGTCCAAGCAGTTATTAAATCTCTCGGAAAAATATCTGTCCAAGAAGCAGAGTCTTGATGCCAATATATTTCAGATCCAACCTCAGGATTTTTCATAAATAACTGGTCACCATATAACTTTATATCTTTAGTTTCTAATAATTGAGAAATAACATCGACTATTTTTTCATTTACTACGTGATTCCAAAAAATTTGGTCATATATCGCAATGTCATAGAGTTTTCTAAGGGTTAAATTTTTTTCAATTGGAGATTCTATATTGACCTCAGGTTCTACCTGAGTACTAGATACAGGAACATGATCTATTTTATTATCGCCGATCAACTCTGATTGAAGCTGGAGTCTCCTGATATCATCTTTACATATAAGATTTTCAATTATTAAAAAACCTTTTTGAAAATAAGAATCTTTTTGAGCTTCAGACAAAAGATATTTCATATTAAATCCACAAAAATTTAGTTAAATTGTTCTAATAAATAACAGAAATTTACAGAATCATCTTGAAAGATATTTCGTTCATTCTCTTATATCGAAAGCTACTTTGCAGTTTGATCTTTAATTAGTATACGTTAGTTTATCTAAAAGTAAGATGGTGTAGCTTGTTAAGCTAACACGATTTACCATTTATTAAGTCACATTAATCGTCCTATCTTCTCTTCGTAAATGACTAGCCATTGCTACTACTTTCCGCATTTCATCATTCAAATACCAACATGTTTTTTCCACCACTGCGGTATTATCTCTAAACATATCTGCAAACTGTCTGTAGCTCAAATCTGCAATAATATTTTATGTAATCACATAGTACCTTGAGCTGTAGTTCACACTACACTCCTTTCTGTATAATCATTTATCCTAGCTTATATTAGCATTTCAATAAAATGCTAATATATAATTATATTTTTCAAATTCTCTTTACAATTTGTACTAAATATCAAATTCTATCTCTATTTTCAAATATTTAAACAAGTTTTTGAAGTACTATCTATTTATACAAAAAACCATTTTAGATTTTCTTACCTTATTCGTTTCTGCAAGTATACGGACTAACCTATCTCATAATCTCTCTTAATTCTTGTATTTTTCAATTATAACATTACCCTTATTTAACTATTTTATTCAATAATTCTT
>JACLAC010011022.1_pt1 | contig 58598 bp, 51 predicted proteins | sample 8027881 | NCBI WGS metagenome assembly JACLAC01 (sample SAMN15725517, study PRJNA655200) | protist metagenome | isolation source: fluorescence activated cell sorting (FACS) single amplified genomes of... | place: Spain: Blaines Bay Microbial Observatory, Mediterranean Sea | collected 2016-01-19
TCGCTTTACTAGCAGATGCTGGTCATAACTTGAGTGATGTTGCAGGACTACTGCTTACCTGGGGAGCTAGTTATCTGGCAAAAGCTCCTGCCACCACAAATCGAACTTACGGGTGGCGCAAGGTGCCTGTGAAGGCCTCCTTATTGAGTTCGTTGATGCTTCTGGTTGCCACAGGTGCTCTTGGCTGGGAAGCTTTTCAGCGACTCTTTGCACCACAATCGGTGACAAGCTTGACCATCATTGTGGTAGCTGGAGTTGGAGCGCTGGTCAATACAGTGACAGCTCTGCTGTTCGTGAGTGGTCAGCACCATGACCTCAATTTGCAGGCTGCTTTTCTGCACATGGTGGCTGATGCGGGGATCTCACTGGCGGTTGTGCTTGGTGGGCTGCTAATGCTTTGCCAGGAATTGCCCTGGATTGATCCAGTCCTTTGTCTGCTGGTGGCTAGTTTCACCATTTTCAGCAGTTAGGGCCTACTCAAAGATTCCCTGAATTACGCTCTAGATGGGGTGCCTCGGAATATTGATGTACAGGGCATTCGTCAGTATCTGGTTAACTTGGATCAGGTAGATCGTCTGCATAATCTTCATGTTTGGCCATTGAGTACCAGTGAGGTTGCACTGACCGTTCATTTGGTGATACATCAGCAATCACTAGATAACGCCTTGCTCCACCAGATTCAGCAGCATCTGCATGATCACTTTGAGATTGAGCATGCAACCATCCAGCTTGAATCCTCGCTCGAAGAATCAAACTGCCTGTTGGCCCCTACAACCGGTCACTGATCAAAGAATCTTTTCATTACTAAAATAAATTTTTGGAGGATTACATGACGATTGAAGCGCATGAAACCAGTTCGAACTTCCGACGCATTCCCTATGGAATGGTGGGTGGTGGCGAAGGTGCCTTTATTGGAGCAGTGCATCGCATTGCAGCTCGTATTGATGACCATTTTGAGCTGGTTGCAGGGGCTTTGAGTTCAGAAGCCGAGCGTTCAAAGCGTTCCGGTAAAGCGATTGGAATTGTCTCGGACCGTTGTTACGCGAGCTACCAAGAAATGGCTCAGCAGGAAGCAGCTCGTCCTGATGGAATTGAGGCAGTTGTGATCGTTACCCCAAATCATCTGCACGTCCCGATTGCCAAGGCCTTTCTGGAAGCTGGAATCCACGTGATTTGTGACAAACCTTTGGCTGCTCATCTTGCGGACACGGAGGGACTATCTGAGCTTGTTAAGGAGCAGGACCGTCTTTTTGCTGTAACTTACAACTATAGCGGTTATCCGTTGATTCGACATGCTCGTGAAATCATCGCTAGTGGGGAACTTGGAAAGATTAGGGTGGTTCAAGCGGAATATCCTCAGGATTGGCTGAGTGAAAAGTTAGAAGACACAGGGCAAAAGCAAGCTTCCTGGCGAACTGATCCGAATCAGGCTGGAGGAGGTGGATGTCTCGGAGATATTGGAACCCATGCTTTCCATTTAGCCTGTTTTGTCTCGGGACTAACTCCAGCGAGTGTATTGGCAGACCTGAATTCTTTTGTTGACGGAAGACAGCTTGATGATAACGTCCACGTGTTGCTGCGCTTTGAAGGGGGCGCCAAAGGTATGCTTTGGGCGAGTCAAGTGGCCCCCGGCAATGAAAATGGACTACGTCTGCGGATTTATGGAGACAAAGCTGGCCTGAGTTGGTCTCAGGAAAACCCGAATTATCTAACGTTCTCACCTCTTGGGGAGCCTTCTCGCTTACTTGGACGAGGTGGCCCTGGCTTAACAGGTGCTGCTGAGAGGGTCACCAGAATTCCACCAGGACACCCAGAGGGCTACCTCGAAGGATTTGCTACCATCTATCGTGAAGTGGCGGATGCAATTGAAGCCAAGCGCAATGGAAAAGATCAACCAGACGAGGTGACTTTCCCTGATTTGGGAGAAGGTCTACAAGGGATGCGTTTTGTTGATGCCGTGCTGCGTTCCCACAAAAATGGCGGAGTGTGGACTTCACTAAACAGCTGACCTACTCCCTTTCCAGCTCTCATTCTACCTAATTGTGCAAGTGCGAAATTTGTGTTCAGCGCATTTTTTTCTTTCTTTTGTTTAGTTTTACGTTTACTAATTTAGCGCTTTGCGCAACAGACCGGAGTCGATTCCGGAGCCTGAAATAAGCGAAAACTGTTCACCCGGAATCATTTCAGATCGGGTGATGGGATCTCCTTAATAATAGAGGAATCATGAAAAAGGGATGGATCAAGTCAATGCTGCAGACCGCAGCTGGTGCCGCACTGGCACTGACGGTCATGGCGGCACCGAGCCAGAAGGCTCAAGCCCAAAGTCTCACTCTTTGCTGGGCTGCTTGGGACCCTGCAAACGCCCTGGTTGAGATGTCCAAGGACTTCACAGCCCAGAGCGGAATAGAAATGAATTTCGAGTTCGTGCCTTGGCCCAATTATGCTGACCGAATGCTAAACGAACTGAACTCTGGCGGTAAACTTTGTGACCTACTGATTGGAGACAGTCAGTGGATCGGTGGTTCTGCTGAGAACGGGCACTACGTTAAGCTGAACAGCTTCTTCGATAAGGAAGGCATCTCAATGGATGACTTCCTGCCGGCAACCGTTTACGCCTACTCCACCTGGCCAAAAGGAAGCCCCAACTACTGGGCTCTGCCAGCAATGGGTGACGCCAACGGCTGGGTCTATCGCAAGGATTGGTTCTCACGGCCAGCACTGCGCTCAGAATTCAAGTCCAAGTACGGACGTGATCTGGAGCCACCAAAGACCTGGACAGAGATGAAGGACATTGCCGAGTTCTTCCAGGGGCGAGATATTGATGGGAAGCGTGTCTATGGTGCTGCGATCTTCACCGAGCGTGGATCTGAGGGAATCACGATGGGTGCGACTGGTGCTCTTTACTCCTGGGGTTTTCAGTACCAGAATCCCAACAAGCCTTATGATATGGAAGGCTTTGTTAACTCACCGGATGCTGTAGCAGCGTTGGAATTCTACAAGGAACTCTACAAGTGCTGTACTCCTCCAGGCTACACCGATAGCTACATGGAAGAGGGACTCGATGCTTTCAAGTCTGGGCAAGTTGCCATGATGATGAACTGGTTTGCCTTCTTCCCAGGGCTCCACAAAGATCCTGTAGTTGGTGGTGACAAGATTGGTTTCTTCGTGAATCCAGGTCAGAAAGTGGAGGCTTCTACATTGGGTGGACAGGGAATCTCCGTGGTTTCCTACTCTGAGAAAAAAGATCAGGCCTTGGAATACATAAAGTGGTTTGCTTCTCCTAAAGTTCAGAAGAAGTGGTGGTCATTAGGTGGATACTCCTGCCACAAGTCTGTTCTTTTGGATCCAGGCTTTGCCAACACCCAGCCGTTTGCTGCAGACTTCCTGAAGGCGATGGATGGAGTGCAGGATTTCTGGCAGGAGCCTGCTTATGCAGAGTTGCTGCTGGCGATGCAGAAGCGTGTGCATGACTTTGTGGTTGCTGATCAAGGAACCGCTCAAGAAGCACTCGACAAGCTGATCGAAGACTGGACAGAGACCTTCGAAGACGAAGGCAAGCTCTAGGATGAATTCACAGGAATTCACTGTTACTGGCAGTTGAATTCCTGTGATCAGATTTAACTAAGCGGAGCCCGATGTCTGGTCCTTCCATCCTCCAAAAAATTGCTACCTCTGCAGCTGTCGCGACACCTGCGCCTGTCGCTAGACAGGTGAGAGGACTGTCAGATCGAGCCATTGCCTGGCTTTTTGTGACTCCAACAATCCTACTGTTGTTGGCGATCAATATCTTCCCGTTGATTTGGACGATTCAACTATCCTTTACCAATTACAAAGCCAACCGTGCTGCCCGCGGTGAAAAGTTCATTGGTCTAAGAAACTACGAGCGTGTGCTAGGTGATGCAGATATCTGGATCACCTTGCAGACGACCGCGCATTTTCTGATTTGGACGATGCTACTGCAGGTACTATTGGGCTTTGGCCTTGCCTGGCTGCTGAACAAGCAATTCAAAGGACACTCTTTCTGGACCACGTTGATCCTACTGCCGATGATGCTTTCACCGGCAGTAGTGGGAAATTTCTGGCGTTTTCTCTATCAACCCCAGATTGGGCTTTTCAATTACATCATCGCTTTCTTCACAGGTGCAGATCCTTCATCTTTTCAGATGCTGGGTGATGTCAACTTGGCACCTTGGTCCATTGTGATTGTTGATACATGGATGTGGACACCATACATCATGCTGATTTGCTTGGCTGGATTGCGTTCGATTCCTGATTACATCTATGAGGCCGCGGAAGTCGATCGAGCTTCAAAGTGGCGTCAATTCTGGTCGATTACTGTTCCGATGGTGCTGCCTTTCTTGATGTTGGCAGTGTTGTTTCGGGCGATTGAGAACTTTAAGATGTTCGACCTCGTCGTGGAATTGACCAATGGTGGCCCCGGATCTGTGACCGAGTTGGCTTCCATCAACTTGAAGCGAGAAGCCTTTGAGAAGTGGCGAACTGGCTACTCTTCTGCCTTTGCCATTATTCTGTTTGTGACTGTCTTCGGCGTGGCGAACATCTACGTCAAAGCTCTCAATGCGGTGAAGCAACGATGAGTTCCGCACCTCCACACGAAAAGCCCTGGGGCAAGCGACTAGCTGCTGGATTAGTCATCTTGTATGCGTTGGTCAGCATCATCCCATTAATCTGGATCTTCCTAACGGGCTTTAAGTCACCTCAGGATTCGATCAGCTATCCTCCCAAGATGGTGTTCTCCCCAACCATGGAAGGCTACGTCAATGTCTTCACCACTCGAACTCGGCAAACTCCGGAGTACATGGAAACATTGCCACCTCCAGAAACCTGGTACGATGAGTTGGTGCGATCACGAAGCATGGTGATCGCAGGCCCTTCCAAGTTTGGGCAGCGATTTCTCAATTCCATCATCATCGGTTTTGGTTCCACGTTTCTTTCGGTCTTTTTGGGAACCTTGGCGGCCTATGCCTTCTCACGCTTTAAAATTCCGCTCAAAGATGACCTGATGTTTTTCATCCTCTCCACTCGGATGATGCCTCCAATCGCTGTGGCGATTCCCATCTTTCTGATGTATCGCGAGCTAGGCTTGGCAGACACACACCTAGGAATGATTCTGCTCTATACGGCGGTCAACATCTCCTTGGCGGTTTGGCTGCTGAAGGGCTTTATTGATGAGATTCCAAGGGAATATGAGGAAGCTGCGATGATTGATGGCTACTCTCGTTTCCAGTCTTTCCGGAAAGTGGTCTTGCCCCAGGCAACTACGGGTATCGCAGCAACCGCAATCTTCTGTCTGATCTTTAGTTGGAATGAATATGCCTTTGCCCTCTTACTGACCTCAGGCACCGCCCAGACGGCACCACCTTTCATTCCAACCATCATTGGAGAAGGAGGACTAGACTGGCCTGCAGTAGCAGCTGGCGCAACACTCTTCCTGGTACCCATCGTGTTCTTCACGATCATGCTCCGCAAGCATTTGCTTCGTGGAATCACTTTCGGCGCTGTCCGCAAATAAAGAGGAGCCTGATGTCAGAGAACACAACATCGAGCCTTCGGCGCTACTTTCGTAGAAATTTTTGGGAGTGGATTGCTACAGTGATCATCCTGCTTGGAGTGGTGATGTTGATGCAGCCCTTTTTGCTCGTGCTCTACACCTACTCCTTCGTGGCGATCCTCACAGGCACCATTTTGTTCATCATCGTGAGCCACTTCCCGGAATAGTAAATGGCCGAGATTCAAGTCAGTCGCCTGAAAAAATCCTTTGGGGAGTTCGTTGCGGTTCAAGACTCCAGCTTCACGATTCAAAATGGTGAATTCTTCGTGATGTTGGGGCCCTCCGGGTGTGGAAAAACAACAACGTTGCGAATGATTGCTGGATTGGAGTTGCCCACTTCTGGTGAGATTCGGCTGGATCAGGAAGAAGTCACTTTCCTGCCAGCGTCTCAACGAGACATTGCGTTTGTCTTCCAGTTGTTTGCGCTCTATCCCCACATGAATGTGCGGAAGAATCTGGCTTTCCCACTAAAGTGCATTGGGACTCCTTCTTCAGAAATCAAGCAGCGAGTTGAAGAAGCGGCTCGTCTGTTGAGAATTGATCATCTTTTGAATCGTTCTGTCTCAGGTTTATCTGGTGGTGACCGTCAACGCGTAGCCCTCGGAAGAGCAATCATTCGTCGCCCAAAAGCCTTCCTAATGGATGAACCTCTTGGTGCTCTTGACGCTGAATTCCGTAATTTGATGTGCCAGGAACTGAAGGGATTGCATGACCGAATTGATGCTACGACAGTTTACGTCACACACGACCAATTAGAAGCGATGGCCATGGCTGACCGGATTGCGGTGATGAACCATGGTGTGATTGAGCAGTTGGGTACTCCAAGCGAGATCTACAATAAGCCAGCAACCATGTATGTCGCTGACTTTATCGGATCTCCACCGATGAATTTGCTCACCTTGCCCAATGCCCTGGAGCCTGGACAAACGAAGATCACTCTACTAGCTGATGGTTGTGGAACACTTTGTTGTCCTGCGTCAACGCACGGTGTTCAAGCAGACAATCTTGTCTTGGGTGTTCGCCCGGAACACTTGCTTCCAGAGCTGAACGGCCCCCTGTCTGGAGAAATCAGTGCCGTAGAATATATGGGAACCACCCAGATTCTGACCATCCAGACTCCTTACGGACCAGCACTATCTCGCGTTCGTAGCACGCATTCATTTGGAGAAGGTCAATCAGTGCGATTGAACTTTGCTCCTCAGAGAGCCTCTCTATTTGATAAGAGTGATGGAAAAGCATTGCCCATGGAGGTGACTCATGGCTGAGATAGCTCTCCAGGGAATACAGAAACGCTTCGGAGATACGCTTGCAATCAACAACCTCGAGTTGACCATTGGGGATGGAGAACTGGTTGTTTTGTTGGGCCCTTCAGGAGCTGGCAAGACAACCAGCCTCCGGTTGATTGCTGGTTTAGAAGAGGCCGATTCTGGGAGTATTCAGATCAATGGCCTGGATATGACGAAGTCTCAACCCGCTGAAAGAGATGTTGCGTTTGTTTTCCAGCAATACTCGCTATACCCACACCTGACAGTTCGAGATAACTTGGGCTTCCCGCTTCGCTCGCCTGTATCCGGTCTGTCTGAAGATGCTATTGCCAGTCGGGTTGAGGAAATAGCGAAGATGGTGCGGATTAACCACAAGCTTGAAAACAAGGCAACGGCCTTATCTGGTGGAGAGATGCAGCGCGTTGCGATAGGACGGGCACTGGTAAGAAAGCCAACCATCTATCTGATGGATGAACCGCTCTCTTCCCTGGATGCGAAGCTACGAGCTGAACTGCGAGTGGAGTTGAAGCACATTCAACAGAATCTTGGAGCCACGATCCTTTATGTGACTCATGACCAGGTGGAAGCAATGACCCTGGCTGATCGCATTGGGGTGCTCCGCGAGGGAGAACTGGTACAACTGGGCACGCCCAAGGAGATCTTTGAACAGCCGAAAAACACCTATGTGGCTGAGCGACTGGGGCAACCCTCGATCAATCTCGTGCCATTGAGTGGTGAATGGCCCGTACAGGCACCTGCCAACGCCACACAGCTTGGATTGCGGACAGACCATGTTCAATTGCATTCTGTAGATACGCAGACCCAAGCCACGGTACCAGCTCAAGTTCAGCGCGTAGAATACCTTGGTGACCAGACTTACCTGCATTTGCTCTGTGTAGGACAAGATCTCACCTTGCTTGCGGATCCGGCAACCTTGCTGAAGGAAGGTGATGGGGTAGCCCTTGAATTGGTGCAACCTCTTTTCTTTGACCAATCCGGAAATCGTTTGTCTGCTTGAGGGCAAGCCAACTTGATGGAGAAGCTACAGATGACTTCAGACTTACTTAGATCGTTATTTCAAGGAACTGCAGAAGCAGTGATTGCCCAGGCAGAACACCTTACAGCTTTGGATCAAGCTATTGGTGATGGCGATCATGGCATCAATATGAAGAGAGGCCTGGAGAACGTGCTCGCTGATTTGGAAAGTATCACAGCTAAACCACCAGCTGAGGCTCTTAAAGCTGTTGGGATGACCATGGTGATGAAAGTCGGGGGGGCCTCTGGTCCACTCTATGGCACTCTGGCGATGACGTTGGGTAAGGAATGGCCCACCGGGGATGAGCTGGATTCGGCGAAATTGGGTCAGATGTTAGCGGCATCTATTGAAGCTTTGAAGAAACGAGGAAAAGCAGATCTTGGAGCCAAGACCATGTTGGATGTGCTGGCTCCAGTCCAGCAAGCCTTGGAAGCAAATAAATCAATGGTAGAGATCTCTGCGATTGCCCGGCAAGCTGCAGAAGCCACAATTCCAATGAAAGCAACTCGCGGACGGGCTTCTTTCCTGGGTGATCGCTCGATTGGACACATGGACCCTGGGGCCTGTTCCTCTGCATTGATGATTCAAACTATCTGTCAACTTCTGGAAGAGAAATCATGAGTAACGTGGGCATTGTGATCGTTTCGCATTCTCAGCAGGTCGCTGCGGGTACAGCTGAAATGGTGTTGCAGATGGTGGGAGATGAAGTTCCTCTTGCCTCGTGTGGTGGCAACCCTGACGGTGGTTTGGGGACCAGTGTGGAAGCGATCATGGAAGCCATCTTTGAAGCCTGGTCAGATTCTGGGGTAGCCATAATGGTTGATCTCGGTGGGGCTGAAACAAATAGCGAGATGGCTATTGAAATGCTACCTGCCGAACGACAAAAGAAAGTTGTGATCTGCAATGCCCCGATTGTCGAAGGGAGTGTAATTGCAGCTACGGAAGCATCTGGTGGTGCAAGCCTGGAAGAAGTCAAAAGCTCAGCAGAAGAAATGTGAGGAGGCATGACGGAAGAAAATAACTGGACTTCTGAGGGTGCGGTAGAAATCACTCATGATGTAGGTCTACATGCTCGGCCCTCTGTCAAATTGACCAAACTCGCCAAGCGCTTCTCCGCACGGATTGAAATTGCTGCTGACTCTGGAGGGCCCTGGATCGATGCCAAAAGCATTGTTAAGGTGATGGGAGCCAAGATGCCGCAGGGAACCATTCTGCAATTGAGGGCCACTGGAACAGATGCTCAGCCTGCCGTTGAGGCTTTGATTGATTTGGTCAATCAGAATTTTGAGGAATCTCAGGATGCCCAGTCAGCCTCAGCTTAAAGGAATCAGCGCAGCTCCTGGCCTTGCTCAGGGTGCGGCATTCTGGGTAGATGCATCTGCCATAGTACATTCTGCGGACTCCTTGGAACCCACGATTGATCTGTCAGAAGCCCTTGCATTGGCCAGTAGCCAGTTGGTGGAATTGATGGAGCGCATCGAGGGAGAAGAGGCAGAAATCCTCGAGTTCCAGCTTGCGATGCTCGAAGATGAAGCTCTCAGTGATCCAGTACGTCAGGCTGTTGCAGCAGGTACGACACTGATCGAAGCCTGGCAACAAACGCTGGACGAACATGTCACGGACTACGAGCAAAGCGAAGACGAGTACTTTCAGGCACGAGCCAGTGACCTGCGTGATATTCGTGAACGAGTCCTCAGGATCCTACTTGGAGAAACAGAAGCCGAGATTCCTGAGGGAGCGATCCTGCTCGCAACCGATCTAACTCCCAGTCGCTTTCTGAGCCTAGATTGGAACAAGGGGGGAGGAGTGGTCTTGCTAGAAGGCAGCCCTTCGAGTCATGTAGCCATGCTAGCACGTTCCCGAGGGGTACCGATGCTAGTTGGAATCAGAGACCTCCCAACTGCAGCTTTCCCCGATCAAACTAGATTGTTGCTGGATGCGGATGAAGGTGTGCTGCACGTAGATCCTTCTGCAGAGGAAACCCAGGTCTTTGAGCATAAGCTTCAAATAGCTGTAGAGGAGTCAGAACGACTAGCCCCCGTATTGGATCAACCCGCACAAACTGTGAATGGAACAGCAGTTCAGGTGCTGATCAATGTGGCGTTACCAGAAGAACTGGCAAGACTCAATTCAGCGCATTGTGATGGAATTGGCCTGATGCGCTCAGAGTTTCTGTTTCACCATGGGTTACCCAGCGAAGAATCACAATACCGATCCTATCGAAAACTCTTGGAATGGGCTGGAGAAAAGCCAGTAACAATTCGCACTCTTGATGCGGGTGGTGACAAGCTTCTGCCCGGGCTGGAGCAACCAACTGAAAGTAATCCGTTTCTTGGTTTGCGAGGACTCCGACTCTCCCTACGACAACCAGAGGTCTTTCGCACTCAACTCCGCGCACTCTGCAGGGCAGCTGTTCATGGAAATCTGAAGGTAATGGTGCCGATGGTCACTGTTCCTGACGAATTACATTCGACCCGGGAATTGTTGGAAGATGTTTATGCCGAACTCACCACAGAAGGTATCAAATTCTACAAGCCAGTTCTTGGAATGATGGTAGAAGTTCCTGCCGCAGCCTTGGCCCCTGAGTTGTTTGCCGATGCAGCATTCTTTTCGATTGGCAGTAATGATCTGGTTCAATATTTGACAGCTAGTGCCCGCGACCTTCATCATGTTGCAGATCTGGCTGATCCCAGCCATCCAGCAGTCTTGCGAGTCATTCGAGAATTGGTGGAGCATTGCGATCGTTCTGGCCAAGAACTGAGCCTTTGCGGAGATATGGGTAGTGATCCAAATTTCATTGCACAGTTACTAGAAGCAGGCTTGCGTAATTTGTCAGTGGCACCAGCTCGCTTGGGGAAGACCAAGTGGACCATTCGTGAGACCAATCTGGAGGGGGTGTGACAACGGACTTAAAAGCTCAATTGGTTGCCCAGTACAAGCAGATCCTCGCAGAGATGCTGAGCAATCGCCCTTCTGGAACTCGACAGCGATTGGCGACAATGCTGCGCAAGAATCGCAGTTTTATCTCCCAGATTTCCAATCCCAGCTACGCCACACCCATCCCAGCTCGTCATCTGGATATCATCTTCGAAGTTTGCCATTTTTCTGAAAAAGCTCGTCGAGACTTCTTGAACTATTACGACCAGGCACACCCTGGTAGACGTCACGGTCCAAATTATCAGCACCATGAGGCGCATCGAGAGGGAATACGATTTCGTCGGATGATGTTGTACTTACCAGATCTGGGAAGTAGTGCAGCCAACAAAGAACTCGATGACCTGATTCTGGAAACTGCTCGTCGGTTAAGTCACCTGCTACAGATTTCTGAGCGCTCCTGAAAGCGTGTTGATCTGTTTCTTATCCTCATTTCTTCTGTGGGAGAGTTCATGAAAAAATTAATTAATGCTACCGATCAAGTACTCACCGAAAGCCTAAGTGGTTTTGTCTCCGCACATGCCGATTTGCTGGAGCTCGGGTCCGAGGGGAAATTTATACGCCGCAAGCAACTCAAACCTGGAAAGCCTGTCTTGATCTCTGGGGGAGGTTCCGGTCACGAACCCCTGCATGGTGGTTTTGTTGGGCATGGAATGCTGGATGCCGCCTGTCCAGGGCAGGTCTTTACTTCACCGACTCCAGATCAAATGCTGGAGTCAATGCAAGCTACCGAAAGTGGTGGTGGGGTGCTACTGATCGTCAAGAACTACGAAGGTGACGTGATGAACTTTGAAATGGCCGCTGAGATGGCCGAATGTGAGGTCGCCACGGTACTGACGGATGACGATGTAGCTGTGGAGACTTCAACCTATTCAACAGGCCGACGGGGTGTCGCAGGCACCATGATCGTTGAGAAGATTGTCGGTGCTGCAGCAGAAACAGGAAAAGACTTGGCAGCCTTGAAGACTCTAGGAGATCGTGTCAATCAACAGACCCGATCAATGGGAGTCGCCCTGACAAGCTGTACGGTTCCAGCTGCAGGTAGTCCGACCTTCCAGATTGGTGAAAATGAAATGGAGATGGGAGTTGGGATTCATGGTGAACCAGGAAGAAAACGAGTTGCGCTTGCTGAAGCCAAGGACATTGCTGCAGAGATGATTGGCGCGATCCGCAAAGATTTTGGAGACCAGGCAAAGGGCAACGCTATCATGCTGGTCAATGGTTTTGGGGGAACCCCATTGATGGAACTTTACCTGATGCACCACTGTGTTGAACAGGAGCTGGCTGGAAGCGGAATAACGGTTGCCCGCTCACTGGTTGGCAACTATGTGACTTCTTTGGAAATGGCTGGGTGTTCGGTCACACTGAGTCTGGTTGATGACGAGTTACTGGGTCTCTGGGATGCGCCTGTTCACACAGCAGGTCTACGCTGGGGGATGTAAGCGGATCTGATAAGTTTGTGCTCTGGGGAGAGATCGTGTACATCTAGGTGAAAGTGTGAACTGCCAGCGTTGATCAATACCGGAACCCCCACTCTGATCTCAAAGATTGACTTCAAAAAGCAAAACCCAGAGCCTCGGCGAAGAGATTGCCAACAGCATTACCCACGGAATCGGAACAGCCCTCAGTGTCGCGGCTCTCACACTGTTGGTCACGTTGGCTTCCCAGCAAGGGGATGCCTGGCAGATTGTCAGTGTTAGTGTTTATGGCAGTTCGCTGATTCTGCTATACCTTGCATCTACTCTCTATCACGGACTGCAAAATCAGCGGGCCAAGCGCATCTTCAAGATTCTCGACCACTCGGCGATCTTTCTGCTGATTGCCGGAACCTACACTCCTTTCCTACTTGATAATTTACGTGGTGCCTGGGGCTGGAGTCTCTTTGGAGTGATCTGGGGCATGGCACTGCTAGGGATTGTCTTCAAGGTCTTTTTTGTAGGCAAACTTCCTAAGGCATCGACTGCCACGTATCTAGTGATGGGCTGGCTCTGCCTAATTGCGCTCCCTCAAATGTGGGAGACGATCGAAACAGCTGGTCTGATCCTGCTCTTTGTGGGCGGGGTTTCTTACAGTGTGGGTGTGATTTTTTATTCCTGGCGCCGACTCCCCTACCATCACGCCATCTGGCACCTCTTTGTCCTCGGAGGTAGCACGGCTCATTTCTTTGCTGTGCTACTGAATGTCCTGCCTACTGACGTTTCTGCCTGATTTTCAGAATTTGGAATGGAATTGAGACGTGTTGTTGCTTGCTGGCAAAGGGAATGCCTTTTTTTATGGCAGGTTTGTCTTTGGACTCAGGACGGCTACAACTTGTTCATCTCAAAAGGCATTTTGGGATGAACATTGTTGTCTCTAGGAGGGAAATTGATCTTTGATGCGAATAATAAAGATTTTATCGCAAATAGTAGAGTTGAACCACCTGATAAGTTGATGGGTAGCAAATATTTGCCACTTTTGGTGGTATGGTGCTGCATGAAGACTCGCTGAACCATATTTGCTCAGCAGAGCCTTATGAAAGCGACTAACTCTTTGGTAGCAAAGTTATTGAACTCGCAAGTCAGCTTTATCGATATTATGCAGAAAATCACTCACCATTATTGAGGTTGGGCAATCTTTCTGAATTATATTTTAGCGTAGACCGTTCAATTAGAATCATGTCCCAACAGGCCCGCCATTATCTTTCCAATCAGAAAACCCACCAACATTGCAGACATTCTTGAAACCCATCTCCACAAGAGTGTGCCCTGTTAAAGCGGCCATACCACCAGCACCACATACCAAGACGATTTCAGCATCTTTTTGAAGCTTTTCATCATGATAGGGGGTGCTTGAATCAGCAGCAAATTCAATAAATCCTCTTGGAATTTTCAAGGCACCCTGAATAGTACCTGTTTCTTGAATTTCAAGGCCATCTCGCACATCGATAAAAACACTATTTCCGTCGGCATGCTTTTGGATTCCATCAGCAACACTGATTTTTGGTACCACTGCGTTTGCAGCACTTAAAGCAGATTCAGCGGTTTTCATAAATACGCCTTTTTATGAGTTCTAGGTTGAGACTTTGTAGAAAGTTTGTCTTCAGTTTGCTGAATGACTCTTTGCCAATCTCGTTAAAGACAACAAAATTATTTTTAGCCATACCATGAGCCTTGGCAAGCAAATTAGTCAGAGTGTGAAGGCCGGCTCAACTGATTACAACATAACTCGATCATCCAAGTAATTTTACGTGCGCAAGGAGAGAATTCACTCTTAAATATGGTAGAGAATTTCGTTCATAATGCTCTGATTTTTTTAAAATGTCAGCAGTGACTCTTTAAACTTAAGAGGCAGCTGCCAAAGCGGCGTCGTAATCAGGTTGTTGGGCCACTTCGGGTACCAACTCCGTATGCTTGACGATGCCCTTTCCATCGATCACCACAATGGCTCGAGCCATCAGACCTCGTCGGAAGCTGTCTTTGATGATGACACCATAGTCCTTCCCAAAATCTGGTGAACGAAAGGCTGAGCCAGTTTGGACATTCTCAATGTTTTCTGCCCCGCAGAAGCGAGCTTGTGCTTGAGGCAAGTCCACAGAAACGCAAAGAACCACAGTATTGTCTTCGTCAGCAACCTTAGCATTGAAGGTGCGAACAGACGTGGCACACGTCTTAGTATCAATACTGGGGAATATGTTCAGAATAAGGTTTTTTCCGGTGAAGTCACCAAGGCTCAAGTCACTCAGATCCTGTGCGGCCAGCATGAAGTCAGGAGCTTTGTTGCCAACTTGGGGCAGCTTACCTTCCGTATTGACGATGAGTCCTCGCCATGAAATTTCTGCCATTCGGTCCTCAATAATTGTTTGTTGGTAGGTGTAAACGCTAGGGGTCCCAAGCGAAAAATGGACAAAATTAATTAAATCCACCCTTGTTGAGGAATCAAGCCTGAGATGTTTGGCTTTCCAGATTTTTCATTCGAAGGCTGAAATGTTTGCGCTCCACAAGGCTGTGGGGAGCGCGCATCGAAGAGAGCTGTCAGTATTTTTAGAAGTAGCTAGTTACCGCTTGATGAACGGCCTTGACGATTACGTCGGCTTCTTCTCGACTCAGGCAAAGCGGTGGGGCCATTCCGAGGATGTCGCCTTGGGCCATCGCACGGACGATTACACCGTTTTCACGGATTTTGGTAACTAGTGTTGGCCCGACCTTTTTCTGAGGATCAAAGAACTTCCTTCCGGCCTTTTCTTCAACCAGTTCGACGGCCAGCAGTAAGCCTTCTCCACGAACTTCTCCCACATTTGGATGATCACCTAGCGCTGATTGTAGCTCCTTCAACAAATAAGGACCAACTTCAGCAGTATTAGTAACGATGTTCATCTCGTCAATCAGCTTCAGATTAGCCACCCCAGCGGCTGCACAAATCGGATGGGCAGAGTAGGTCCAGCCATGTCCGATGGGTCCGTTCTCGTCAGTTCCCTGCATCAAGACATCGTAGACTTTTCCAGAGATGATTGAACCGGAAAGGGGCAAGTAGGCGCTGGTTACCCCCTTGGCGATGGTCATGAGGTCAGGTTCCAGGCCGTAGAAGGGACTGGCAAACATCGAACCTAGCCGACCAAAGCCGGTGACAACCTCATCGGCAATCAGCAAAATATCGTGCTGCTTGAGAACGGGCGTAATGGCCTCCCAGTAGCCCTCAGGAGGGGGTACCAGTCCACCGGTACCCAAAGCAGGTTCCGCCACCATTGCAGCGATTGTGTCGGCTCCTTCACTTGCAATCAGCGCTTCCAGTTCCTTGGCACAGTGTGCGCTAAATGCTTCTTCGCTTAGATTTTCCAATTCAGCCGGTCGGCGATAATAGTAGGGAGCTGTGGTGTGTTTAACCATCGGCAGAGGTAGGTCAAATTTCTTGTGAAATGCATCCAAACCAGTCAGCGAGCCACTCATCAAGCCAGAGCCATGGTAGGCTCGCCAGCGTGAGATGATCTTTTTCTTCTGCGGACGCCCTAGAATATTCTGATAGTTCCAGGTTAGCTTGATGTTGGTGTCATTTGCATCTGATCCAGAGACGCCAAAATAGATCTTGCTCATGTGCTTGGGAGCCCGCTCCAACACCATCTTGGATAGAGTGATGCTCGCTTCGGTACCATGACCAAAGTAGGCGTGGTAGTAGGCCAACTCCTGAGCCTGCTTACTGATCGCATTGATCACTGGCTGACGACCGTAGCCAATGTTGACACAGTACAGCCCGGCAAAGCCATCGAGCAATTTATTGCCGTTGCTATCATAAACATAAACCCCTTCGCCACCAGTCATCACGACCTGGGGAGCTTCATTGCGTACAAATTGCCCAAGGTGGGTGTTCGGGTGAAAAAAACTCTCCCGATCCCAGCTTTCGAGTTGTCCCTGTTCAAGCATAGATTCCTTTTTTGTTTTGTTTGTTTAGGTGGAGGACTGTGTCGAGACGGAGATGCTTATACCCTCTTGGTCAGTCCAAAAATTTCTTTCTTTGCAAAATTACTGATCAGGCAAGGGTAGTCAAGTTTCCCAAGAAGGCAGGATGAAATAGATAGGTTTGTACGAATGGAGAAAGGTGGAAATTAAAATGAAGCTTTTAGAAGATCTGTCAGAAACAAAAGAAGATAAATGTCAAACCAATCGTCTGATTCTAATCATCGGTAAAAATAAAAAAACTATCCCTCAGAGATTTAGATCTAAGGGATAGGTACTACTAGCGCAGTTCGATATTGAACTTCACAACTTTGCCAGGGGTTTGGTATTGAATTTCAATCTGATCTCCAACATTTCCTTCAATAATCACAGATTCTTCATCTGGATCTGATAATAATAAGGCTCTAGTTGGGCTTACACGCGCTACAATACGCTTTCCTTGCTTAGTGGCAGGAATTTTCCAAGAGGTGTTGCTCAATCTTTCTAATTGAGTTGGCACTTGCAGAGCACTAGCAGTATTAAAATCTTGATTGAAAACTTCTTGACCATCGCTAGTGCTAAAAATCTGTAGAGATCGCAAGGCTTTCTGGGTTGGCACCAAGAAGCTAAATCCTCTATCACTAGAATGATCCCTTTCTATCGTTAAGAAAAAACCTCGATAAATTTCTCCATCTGCAGTTTGAACAACGTATTCATATTCACCGGTTACAAGAGGTGTGATTTTTCTTGTAAGGAAAGATGTATTCAATACCTGGAATGATCCATCTGTTTGAACAATACCATTAAAGTAAGTGACTTCGTTTGTAGCAGGGTTTTGAGAAGAGAGGGTTCTGGCAACTTTTCTAACATAGGGATTAGAAATCGAAGATTTATTTTCTACGATCAAAGGAGAAGATCTAGGATGAAAGTAATTGTCCAATTGTTGTTGGAAATCATATAATTTTTTATAGTGATAATCAGAAATCCATTGTCTTGTGCAATAGCTCATAATGTCGTGATAAAGTGTTTTAGAAACATAATTTCCATTCCTGAAGTCATAACCTACTTTTCCAATCCGCCCAAAGTCGTTTCCATCACCTGTCGTGATTGTAGAACCATTTCCTATTGGTGAACTGTTGTAAGGATAAAAATTATCAATACCAGAAGCTTGTGGTTGAGCAGGCTCGTTGGTCTCGTTGTTACATTCGATATGAGGAAGACTTGTCATATGCCCGAGTTCATGAGCTGTAGTACTTAGAATATATTGTTCAAACACAACTCCAATACCAGACCAGCTTACATCAGAAATATAATTTACACTGCTCGGCCTGTCTGCAAGACCTGCTATTCCACCTGGAAACGAAGCAAGCCCCCCTGTCCATAAGCCATAGTAGTAACTATCATTGTCACCACCGTAATTAATCAATTGCTGTCGATGAGCTTCTACATCAGACAAGGCTAAACTAATGTTATCTGTTGTAATTGTTTTTTCTGTCACAAAAGAGGCGTCAACAATAGCATTTGGGTACATTGCACGGTGGTAACCAATCAGCGAATTTAAAGTTTTATTATCAGTTTCTGAAATAATCGATTCCAGCGCTGTATTATTGGCCCCAGAAACTTTGACAGGAATGAATCGAATTTTTAAAGTAGGAGCTTGGACATAATTCAGAGTTTTGGTGTATGTATTGTTGGCTCTATTTGAATCAATAGTGCTGTTGTCTGGATCCAGTGTTAGGGTGATGGTAACATTGTCGCGGTATTCACTTGGTAAGTCAAAATCGACAGGGTGATAAAATTCCTCTGCTTGATCTTTAGGTGTATTCCTTACAGAAAATTCTGATTCGATAATAGGAAGTGCTCCAGAACTGTTAGTACCTTCCAAACGGACGAGGGCAGGAACGCCATTAACGTTGCCAGTCATGCCAATGAATACTCTTAATCGACCGGGCTTGCCTGCAATTAAGGGTGTATTCATATTGTTCGAATCTAGTGGAATTTGAACAGCCTGATTGAGGGTGACGTTGTCAATCCATAGATCAAGAGTTGGGCTGGCTGAGGGTGTTGCTTCTACAGGTACTGTACTGTGGCTACGCAATCCACTGCCGTTTCTGGATTGTACCCGGAAATCGTAGTTTGTTTGGCTCAAGCCTGTAATGGTTGTGGTGTTATCACCCACGATGATCGTTTGGGGAGCAGAGCCGTTATCAAAAGTGACAACATAGTCTTGTGCATCTGGACTACTACACCAATTCAGTGTGATATTATCGGTTCCCAAATCTTCTACCCAAATTTCTAAGGGAGATGTAGGCGTAGCTGAAGTTCCCACAGTAATATTGTCATGGAAACGCCCTAAGGTTTGACTACTGTTGTCTTTTAGATCAAAACCAATCTGCCAAGTCTGTCCTGAGCCAACAGGATTTAAATCATTTGAGTTGTTCCTAGTATAAGTTCCACTATGTAGCACAATTGTAATCTTTCCTGATTTATCCCAGTATCTTTTGTAACCGATCCCTGTTGTATTATCTTTGTCACTGAAGGCTAGACTATAAGTAATGTTACTTCCTGAAGGAATCTGATGAAGTGTATCAACCACAATTTTTCCAGGAGTACTATTTGGTGCACTGATTTGGATTGTAGTCACATTCTCACTTGGCGAACTCACTGTATAGCGAAACTGTGGCGAGAGCACTGAATCTGCCATTGGTCGGGTGCACATAGACGACGCAGTAACAACTTGAGGAGTTCCACCTCCTCTGGAAGCGACAGGAGTGGTACCATTATCGGATTGTAGATTGCCACCTGTGAAGTAGTTGATATTGGATCCACTATTCGTGAAGGAGTGGATGGAAAAGTAGTAGGTCTGGTTGTCATTAAGCCCAAACCAAGTGAATTGTGTCGAGCTATTATCTAAGTTGACTGCACCGCTTCCATCAGCACACTGACTGTCCTCAGCATAACTAATATTGTCTGTTGGGACTGTCAGATTGTCGCTTCCACTACAAAGCAAAAGAAAGCCCTCGGGTGTCTGTCCACCTAGCCCAGTAAACAAATTCCAAGTGGTGGTGATGGTGCTGCTATTATCTATAGTAACTGTGAAATTATCGACGTTGTAGGCTGGTTCTGGTGCAAGTCCTCCCTCAGTTACTTCAATAAAGATCATTCCTACATTTGAAACAGCACTGTAGTTGTCAGTGACACGGAAGGTGAAGTTGTCTGGTCCTGTGAAGTTGTCAGCAGGAGTATAACGAACTAGGCCGGTCTGGTTGTCTAACATTTCCAGTGTACCATTATCTGGGAATTTAAGGACGGTGAAGATCAGGCTGTCCCCATCCGCATCACTAGCGGGTAAAGTGATGTTATCAGCTGTGCTATTATCTCCCGGATTTTTGCCGAAAGTTCTGCTTAAGTTCGCAGCAAATGGTGTAGTATTCGTCGTCACATTGTCAGTTGCCCCAACTCCATCGAAGTAATTGACATACTTAAAGTTGTTGAAGTTATTCGTCAGAGAATAAATTCCAAAGAAGTACTGCTGGTGCTTTGTGAGGTTATCCCATGTGAACTGGGTTGGCATGGCATGCCCCCCGTGTGGATTATGGGTGTGGTTGTCAAGGTAGACATACCCAAACCCGTCTCCACAAGCATCGTAGTTCATCCCATGTCCAAGAGCTGTGCGATCCGGAGGCACACTAGCTGTGATGTTATCTGCACTGCTACAGAGCAGCAGGAAGCCCTCAGGGGCCTGGGAGCCATTGTCTGTGAAGAGATCCCAACTAGTGGTGATCGTAGATCCGTTATCCACCCGTGCTGTGAAGTTGTCTACGTTGTAGGCAGGGGCTTGTGCAATCTGGACCACAGCCAATCTCACCATAGCTGGGTGCGAGACGGCACTGTAGTTGTCGATAGCTCGGTAACTGAAGTTGTCCAACCCAGCACCACGATTAGCAATGTAGGTAAAGTTGCCCGTGACATTATCATTGAGAATGAGGGTTGCTCCCTTGGCAGATTGATTGTCGAGCACGAAGGTGAATTGGTCTCCATCAGGATCTGTTACATTATCAAATAGAACTCTGGTGAGGTTGTCCCCGAGCGCCAACTCGAAGAAGACATCTTGAGCGACCGGCGGATTGCTGGTGGTTTTGTTGTCAGTTGCCCCAACTCCATCGAAGTAATTGACATACTTAAAGTTGTTGAAGTTATTCGTCAGAGAATAAATTCCAAAGAAGTACTGCTGGTGCTTTGTGAGGTTATCCCATGTGAACTGGGTTGGCATGGCATGCCCCCCGTGTGGATTATGGGTGTGGTTGTCAAGGTAGACATACCCAAACCCGTCTCCACAAGCATCGTAGTTCATCCCATGTCCAAGAGCTGTGCGATCCGGAGGCACACTAGCTGTGATGTTATCTGCACTGCTACAGAGCAGCAGGAAGCCCTCAGGGGCCTGGGAGCCATTGTCTGTGAAGAGATCCCAACTAGTGGTGATCGTAGATCCGTTATCCACCCGTGCTGTGAAGTTGTCTACGTTGTAGGCAGGGACTGGGTTAATCACGTCAATATGGACGATAGCCCAGCGGCTTGGATTCAGGCTGATGTTGTCAGTGACCCGGAAGCTGAAGTTGTCACGCCCTGCAGTATTTGATGCTGTGTAGCTGACCAGACCCGATGAAGAATTGTCCAGGATCGCAGATCCGAGCATTGATGAATTATCAATCTGATAGTGCAAAGTATCGTTGTCTGGATCATTAACCCGGCTGCTGAGGTTGATCTGAGAGGTTTGGCCTCTTACTGCATCCGTCTGCAACTCACCAACTTCTGGAGGACTATTGAAGTGTGGCATTACAGAAACATAAACCTCTCCTGCGTCGAAGAAACCGATGCTAAGATCAAACTTATCAGATCCTCCAGCCTTTTGGATCTTACAGAATGACCCGAGTAAGCAGGACGTATTATTAATTGCCGTCCAGTTGTCCGACAGGCTCACGTTGTCATTGGCAGCCAGTAGCACATCAATCGCATCTCCACTACAACTGTTGGCTGTGAAGAAATTGTAGAAGGCTGTGTTGAAGCACAGGTTTTCATCATTGAAGAGGGGACCATCGAAGAGACCGACAGATCCTCCATCAGTTGGTGGACTATCCGTGTAAGAATAATCTTCAAACCACTCGACGAAGATGCTTGGGGTTTGAACATCAAAGAGCACTCGGATGGAGCGCTTGAGATTTGTATCGGTCACCTGCAGCTCAAAGAAGCCATCTTGGCTGATATTGTCGATCTGGAATGGATTTTTCTTCTGTTGGGTGAAAGGATCGATGAAAGAGACATTGTCTCCTGGAGTCAAAGTCATCGTCAGATTGCTGGCCCCACTGTATGCAACGGTTCCTACGAAGATGCCACCAAGGTTGAGTGGTCCTGCAGCCAGTGTGTAGCGGGGGGGAGGCATGAAGAATTCAAGCTTGGCTTCAGTACCTCGGACGAAGCGCACTTCGACCTCGAAGAACTTGCCATTGCCCGCGTCTACATAGAAGCGATCGCCCCCTTTGAGATTGTTCAGATCTGTTGGGGTCTCCTGTTCCACAATGGCATATGCCTGGAATCCACTCCCATCTTGATACATGTCAATCATCACTCTGTAGATCGAGGGGCCACTTTGTAGGAGAAGTTCATGCCAGCCTGAACTGGGAAGGGCTGCACCACTGTAGTTTTCTCCATTGACCTTGAGGACTGTGGTCAAATTGTCGAGTACACCACCGACGAAGCGGAGCAGTGGAGTTCCCGGGTTACTGCATTCAAACGAATCTTTGAACAGATCTCCCTCAAGGTAAGCACAGCCGTTGCCGACAGAGAGTGTTCCCTGCAGTGAGCCTTCAGCTAGCAGCTTGATCTGGCTGCCAGGCTGTATGCTTCCGGTCAGGTTATCGATGGTGAAATTGTCACCAACGAATTTGGCACTCAACAGAGGAGAGGCACAACTACTAACCTCCAACAGCCCTCCAGCATTGACGCAGATATTTTGTGAGCCACTGACCTTTAGCGAACTATCAATAACACCACCGACACCAGCAAATCCACCGGTCAGGTTCAGGTTGAAGCTGTGCAAAGTAGCCCCAATCGAGTTGCCTAAGTCATCTTCCCCCATGGCAATCATCCGGAACTGACAGGAGCGGCCTCCACCACTGGGGATCATTCCCGGTTCAATCACAAAAGAAGGTGCGTTGGTCCCAGGTGGTAGGTGCCAGGCCTTTGAGAAGGGGGGCTCGAAGTAGGCTTGCTGGGTGTTCTCAAAGCCAGCACAGGAGACATCTAGGGCATATTCGTCTGCTAGAGAGACCGCGCTTGAAGAGAGCTTGATGCTCTTACTGCTCTGCACACTGGTTACTGCAGCCTGGGGCTCAGCTTTTTCTGTTCCGGAGGTTACCTTAATGTTTTCGAAGGGCCCAACTGGATTGTCAGGAATTCGAATCCGGATCTTACCCTTGGCAGGAGGCATGGCTGGACAGGCTTCTGAACCGCACATGAATGGAGTGACCCCATCTAATTGCAGGGGTGGGCGGAAGTGGATCTGATAGTTGATTTCCTTGCCCTTGAGGCTGGTCAGTACACTCGATTTAGGCGCCAGGAATATCCCAATACCTTCATAGGACTGAAAAGCCAGACTCGGAGCTACCTTGAGTCCACTGGCTGTCTCAGTGGTCACTTTACAAGTACTTTCAGTGAAGATCTCATTGCCTAATGCATCTGTTTCCAGCGTCGGTGGCTGACAGGTCGCAAGCACGCTGTCATTCATGCCAAGCTCTGCATTGGTCAAGGAGATGTTGTCCACATCACCAAGGTAGAGATCATGGGTCTGAATGAGCAACCGGGTTGTGTAGATGGTGGAGTTGTCAGCAGGTGGATTCTTACGCTTTACGCTTCCACCTTCCTCACCTACTCCATCTCCATCTGTATCGGAGTAGCTGTACTTGTTGACAAGGGAGACAGAAAGCGGACCTGCTTTTTCATCACTACTAGAACTTGGACTAGCTGGTATGTTCGGATCCTCATCATTTGGATCAAAGAGCCAGGGCACTCCATCGTAATCCCCATCAAAGATTACTTTTGTGGCAATTGTCCCATTGTCATAGAGTTCCGGGAAGTTGGAGTTGGGATAATCTGACTTTTCACCTAGTACTTTTTTGCGGTAGTCGTCTCCCAGGGCCGGTGTACTGAAACGAATAGACTGCAACTCAAGAAACATGTTGGCCATGTTATCATTTTCTGGAGCCATCCGTACCACCCGGAAGACATAGTCCGGGCAGGCTGAGCTGTTCATGTTGCCAGAAAGACAGACCCCGATCAGATCGTTGTGCTTCAGAGCTGTTGCAGAAGAGGCTTCTGAACTCATCTTGTAGCTGCGTTTCTGCTTGTCATAACTCAGTTTGACAAAACTGGTTGAACCTCGTCCATCCAGACGAACTGGAATGGACGAGGCATCATTGAAGTAGACTCCCAGATCGTTAAGAGTCTCGATGTTTTCAAAGAAGTCATCTCCTGCGTAGCGCAGATGGACTCCTGCATTGATATTGGCAACGCTACCATCGAAATCAAAGGCAAATTTGAGTTGCTCAGAACAGGTGAGGGAGGTGCTTGAGGTACTACTATCCGTCAGGCAGAGACCGTCTCCATACATCAGGAAGTGATTTTCAATTCCTCCTGATTTTTCTGTATCCACTGGGCCTTGCTCAAAACCAGCCTCTGGAATCTCTGCGCGCCCCTGGGCGCTGACCTTGGCAAAGGCGAGCTCAACAATGCCAATTCCTGCGTCCAAGTAGTGCAACTCGATCAGCCAGTATTCCTTGTCGCTGACCTTGAGCAGCAGCACCTGGCCTCCCAACCCACCAAAAGTGTCTGGTTGCAGCAAGAAGCTGCTATTGCCGCTGAAGTTGGTACCCAGCAGACTGCTGAGGGATTGTCCCAAGAGCGCGTAGATGCCATTGATGTTGGTGCCTTGCGTCAAGCTGAAGGTGCCACTGTTACTCTTGACAGCGGCAATGCTCATTCCGGTTCCCAGTTGCAGACTGAAAGAGCCCCCTGGGGGGCCAACGAGCATAAGGTCACGAGTCCCCTCCACACCACCGTTAATTGTATCTTCTGCTGGGAACAGCACGAAGTACTTGCCAGGTTCACTGAAGTTGCTGAAGTCGAGTCCTTCTGCATCCGTTGTGCTGACAGCGGCAAAGAGTCCAGCTCCTGGCAGTGGTTTGTCCTCAATGTCTGGTCCGATCACAAAGCCATCAGGACCACAGACATCAATCTGGGTGGAGAATTCATCAGCCCAGAAGAAGAGCTCTGGCAAATCATTGCGGTAGGAGTCGATCTTGAAACGAATCACATATTCCTGCTGAGTTGGAACTCTGCTGGCGGTGAATGTCAGATTGTCTGAAGTAGAAAAACTAATGGGTGTCGTGTTGTCGGTTTGGGTCGCGGTCGCAAATTCTTGAAGTAGATTGTCATATCGTAACAGCTTGACGCTTAATCCACTTGGAGTGGAGCCATCAAACATGGCTAGTTTGCAGATAATTTGGGTGGTCGTGTTGGATGAAATGCCCACATCAGCAGCGTTAAATTCCTTGAACTCTGGTAGCACCATGCCCGTTAGTCCGCTGGTGGCCCGGGCTCCAATGAACAGTCCATTACTGCGCATCTGGCTTTGGGCAAAAGCAAAGCCCTCTCCTTCACTGGGGCCAGTGACTGCCATCATCTTGGCAGCCACTTCTGCTACCCCAACATCGGAGGTGAAGTTCAAGCTCTTGAAGTTCTCAATATTGGGAAAGAGCTTTCCTCCAGAATCGGTAATCAAAAGCCCCTGAGCTTTTTCAACAGCAAATTGAAGCTCTAGAAGGTAGCTGATCACAAAAATCGCCTGCTTGGCGTTGAGTCTGGTTTGTCCATTGAGGGTTTTCTTTTGATTGGCAGTGCTGTAGGCATCATCCGGCAGGGCAGCAACCAGTCCTCGAGCGATCGTTGCTCGGGCATCTTTGTAAGCTGGACTCGGAGGTACGGTCTTAGTCCCTGATTTTAGGTTGTATGGGAGCCCTTTGAGGAAATTTAGATAAGCTGCACGGTCTTTTGGCAGGATGGAGCCAATATCGAAGTTGTTGGTGGCATTAACCATGATCTGCTCTTTGAGAGCCTCTGCTGCAAATGGAACCCAAAAATTCTCATTGCTGTCAGTCAGATCTGCTGCTGTCGTCTTGGCATCGGCACCCAAAGGACGGGTCAGTGCTGTGATCAAGGCACTGGCATCAACTTTAGAACCGGTAGAGGGTGCTGAGTAATCTCCTGTAAAAACAGGAATGTCTTTTGAGGGGCCCGCAAAAATGATCTTTTCTTGCCGCCACTCGGTGATCTTGGCGATCTGTGTAGCCACATCCTGCACCGTCACTGTCTTGTTGTCGTAGTCTACCATCCAATCCACCAACTCGGTGGAGACCAATGGCATCCCTTCCGTCAAGGCTCGCTTGAAGCGATGGAAAACTCGGACTCGATCGACCACAGCTGAGGTCAGATTACTTTCTTGAACAACACCATTTACATCAATATTTCCACTGAGATTGTCCAGCAGAGCATCTACCTGAGTTGCCAACACTGTTGCACTTCCCCAGCCAGTGGGAGCCACAGAGTTGTTGTCCCCTTTGATCAGGAAGTGGCGAATGGAGCGATCTCCAAAGGTGGCTGCTCCTGGAAGATCCGCATCATCGACAGTCGGAGGAACCTTGAGTGAAACAGCGACTACAGAGGTGTTGTCCGTCCCATTGTCTGCTAAAACAACCGGGAAGCCCAAAGTTAGGAAAAAACTTCTCAAACTTTTTGCTTTGATCTTCTTGGCCTTCTCTTTGAGTGCAGCTTTCTCTGCATCAGTAAGGCTGCTTGCTCCTGCAGAAACCGTGTAGGTCACGCTGCTAGCAGCGGCTTCGTTCTTCTTGGCAAATTCTCCCTTCTCTTCATCAGAGAGAGTATCACTGAGTTTGCCCTTATCCTCTACAGCCAACTTGGTGGTGTCGACTGCAACTTCTGCTGCCTCACTGGCAATCGCATTTGCTAGTTCAGCCGCAACATCTGCTGCCATTTCAACCACCAGTAGTGCTTCTGGATTGGACATGTCTGTCCCTTCTGGAACTTCAAATGTCGTTTGCGTTTTGGCTGCAGTCAATTCACTAGTGACTGAGCTTTTTATCGCATTTTCTGCATTGGCCAGGATCTCTTTCTTGGCTGCATCACTGAGTCCAGCAAGCGCGGTGATCGTCTCCTTTAGAGTTTCCTGCATTGAACTGAGCACTTGCTGAGCTATCCGCTGGACGATTGGGTCAACCCGCACCGGATCATCACTAGTTGGATCGGCCATCGCCGAAATTACCTTAGCCTTGCCGTCAGTCACATAAAGTGCGCGAACCTGCAGAGTCCCCAGTGCTTCAAAAGCTCTGATGATCTGTGCATCAGTTGAGCTGTTATTAATTCCTGCAGCAGCATCTGGCAGTAGGTAGCCATAATCTGCACTAAGATTGTCAGATGGTAGATTTATTAGGAAGTTTTTGACATCAGAGGGGGCAACATCATAAGAGCCATCAGCACCAGACTTGATTTTGGCTACCGGATACTTGAATTCTTCATCCACCAGTAGATAGAGGCTCACCAGCGACTTGACCGGTTGGTTCACCGAGACGCTTGTGGAGCCGGTGGAAGCAGTACTTCTGCTCATCATCCTTGAGGAAGCGCCACTACCAAAGGTCTGTACACTTCCGCTCATTGCCGGAGATTCAACCGTACAACTGGTTTGGGTGTAGGTACCCGAGAGTGTCCCATCACTGCAGGTTCTGGTTTCACTTTGACAAGCGCTGCCAAAGGCGACACTAGATGCGGCATAGGCGGTTACACTGCTACCATGGGCAACGGTCTGGCCATTAAATGTACAGGAAGATGGGGTGGAGCCACCTGTTGTCGAGCCTCCACCCGTAGTACCTCCGGTTGAACCCGTGCCACCTCCTCCCGTCGTGTCCGTCTCGGTTTGTGTGTCCGTCTCAGTTTGTGTGTCCGTCTCAGTTTGTATGTCCGTCTCGGTTTGTGTGTCCGTCTCGGTTTGTATGTCCGTCTTAGTTTGTGTGTCTGTCTCGGTCTCAGTTTCCTCAGTAGCCGTTCCAGGAGTATTGACAACCTGATCCGGATCCACTCCCTCTACACCACTTTCACTGATACCTTCCTTGAGTCCGTCTGCTGCCTCTTCCTTGATCGTTTCGGGGTTGATGCCCAATTCCGGATGAGTCGTGTTGATTTCATCAATCTCTGATTCAATTTGCCCTTGCAAACCCTTGGAGAGTGTTTCTAGCACGGCAGCATCTGTGGTGAGTTTGCCCAAGGCGGCTGCAGTGCTTTTGGAGAGAGCTCCAATCGTTGTCCCCAAATCGAGTGCTGTGTTGGCTGCAGCCAGTTCTCCTGCGCCTTCGGTAGCTCCACTGGCAATACCCTTGGTCGCTGCTGAGAGATCAAATTCTGCATCGTTGACAAAGGTTTGTTGTAGCTCGGCCAGACCCTCGATACTGCTCGTAGCCACCTGAGCAACCACCGTCGAGAGATCCATCACAGTTTTTCCCTCCACCTCATCCAAGGAGTCCACTACCGTCTTGACTGTGATGCTCAGGGTGGCCGTGACTTCCGTGGCACTCAGATTGGTTTGCCCTAGCCCCTTCACTGCATTCTTGGTCGCCGACTGAATCGCAGCAGTTGGATCCATTCCAGCAACGGTTCCTGACTTCTGCACCGCTTTTTTGGTGACTACCTGGACGGCTTTGCTGACTTCTGCTGCCTCTGTGTTGGCTTCATCCAAACTGCTGATCACTGCTCCCACTACCTCACCAAAACCATCGTCTAGGGCATCATCGGAGAGACCTGTCTCAGCAAGCCCAGCCACTGCGGCTTCAATCAGCAGCCCTAGTAGATTTTCGAAGGCGGCTTGAGCATCTGCCCCACGATTGAGCCGGGCGGCACTTGCTAACTTGTCTTCGAACTCACCAATCAACGCAGTGATTGTAGCGGTGGTAATGCTGATGGTCTCCAGTGTGTCATCACCGGCACTAGCTTGACCGATTCCCTTCATGCTCCCTGTGAGGAAACTGGGTAGGACCAGAGTGGGATCCTCGGATTCACTCAATCCAGCAGCTGCCAGTTCAACTGCTACAGCGGCTAGGATCGAATCAATTTGGGTGGAAGAAAGCGTTGTTTGGAGGTTACTGCGCAGTCGAGCACCGACGGTGTCGGCCAAGCCCACAACATCATCTGCGGTCGTGAAGGTACTGAGATATTCGGAAGCAAGAGGATTTCCGGCTAAGTCGGTCAGCTCCGTGGTGAGTTTGAGGGTATAACCCGTTGAGAAACTCAGATGTTTAGTTGGAGAAATCGTGAGTATTTCTCCGTTTGTGGAGAGGGAGAGATCTGCGATGACGCATTCTGTAGAGCCGCTGCTGGAGAGTTGGACAGAACCTACACAACTGCCATTTTCAGTGGGGATGACGCTGGAAGAAGAGATGGCCTCAGAGAAGGTCACTTTGGGATTGGTGGTGACATCGACCGCCAACGAGCCATTGTCTGGAAGAACGCCAACAACAGTAGGAGATTCTGTATCGGAACTGCCGCCAGGCGCACAAGACCATAACCAACTGAGGAGAAAAATGATACTTAGAAATAGAAATAGTTTTCTATGCATATTCTTCATATTATCCCTCTTGTGTGTATAGGATATAGTATCCAGTGGTGTGTATCACAAACAGACTTCAGGGTACAACCTTTAATTTACGTAACTTATCTTTTAAATTATGAGTTTTGAGAATGAAAAATTATATTCTTCTTGAAATTCAAAAAAACAAATAAATTCAAATTTTTATTCAGTGATTAAAATTCAAAAAAACAAATAAACTATTAAAAAATACATTTTTGTAACAAATCATTAAAAGTACAAAATCGCACTTCTGCTTAATTTTAATCAGCATAGTTTAAATATTCTTCTATGTATTGTGCAGTTCTGAGAAAACTAGTTATGAAGATCTGGACAAAGTCTGTGCCCTAAAATACCCAAGAGAGTAATCTTCCTCTGAAGAAGAGTTAAAAATCCAAAATATCATCGAATTCTCATCATTTGCTAACTAAATCAAATTAAAATTCAATGTTGGGCAATAGATTTGTCGATGTCTCCTCAGAACTTTCTTGAAAAAGCTCTGTATTTTTCAAATTGAAAAATCAGGAGAATGTTTGTTGAGGAAAAAATCATTTGCAAAATTGATTATCATTTGTTGAAACTTGCCCCTCTGAGATCACTTTTGAAAGCTTTTGAGTTGCGATCTGGTTAGAGGAAGTTGTTGAGGTCGTAAGCTTGCAGCCTAAAAAGAGTGCTTTCGTTCAGAACCAAGATTCTCAGAGCGACGTTTGTCGCTCTTAACCACTTGAAGACAAGGACGAACATGAAATTACGTAAACTGATGGCCAGTATTTTACTGGTAGTATTCGTTGCGTTCACTCCTAGCGCTTGGGCCCAAACTGAAATTCAGTGGTGGCATGCAATGGAAGGTGCTCTGGGTGAGACCGTGAATCGAATCGCCAGAGACTACAATGCCGCTCAGTCGACCTACAAGCTCACCCCAGTGTACAAAGGTGGTTATGAAGACACCATGACTGCTGGAATTGCGGCTTTCCGTGCGAAGCAGCAGCCACACATCATCCAGATTTTTGATGCCGGTGCGGCTACGATTATCAACGCGAAGGGCGCTGTCTTCCCGGTACAGGATCTACTCTCCAAGCACGGTGTTGGCTTTGACGCCAACAACTACATCAGTGGTGTACGCTCCTTCTACGCGGACAGCAGCGGCAAGATGGTTGGAATGCCGTTCAATAGCTCCACCCCAGTGATGTATTACAATAAAAATGCTTTCAAGAAAGCTGGTTTGACCCTGCCTCCAGCGACTTGGGAAGATTTTGAGATGCGAGTGGCCCCAGCGCTCAAAGACGCTGGCTATGTGCCATTGGCTCAGTCCCACAGTCCTTGGATTTTCTCAGAGAATTTCCATTCTCGTCACAACCTGCCGATGGCTACCAACAACAACGGCTTCGGTGGTTTGGAGACCAAAATTCTTTACAACAATCCAGGAATGGTGACCCACTGGTCAAAGTTGAAGGAATGGCAAGACAAGGGCTTCTACAAGTATTATGGCCGAGCCTGGGGTGATAACCAGAACGGTTTCGTGAGTCAGGAAGTTGGCATCTGGCTGGGTTCATCTGGTTCCTTCGGTGGACTGAAGAACACCGCGAAGTTCCCATTTGGAACAACTTACCTGCCCTATTGGCATGCGGTTACGAATAAGCCAACCAACACCTTTATCGGTGGTGCGGCACTGTTCGCAATGTCTGGTCATAGCGATGCCGAATACAAGGGTGTTGCAAACTTCTTTGAGTACCTGACCAAGCCAGAAGTTCAGTTCATGTGGCACCGGGAAACTGGTTATGTAGCGATCACCAACGCTGCATATGACTTGGCTAAGAGTGAGGGGTATTACAAGGACAATCCCGATGCAGAGATCGGAATTCTTCAACTGAACCTTCCTGGTGGTGACCATTCCAAGGGTTATCAGTTGGGCTTCTACGTCCAGGTGCGTGAGGTGATGTATGAGGAATACGACAAGCTCTTCGCTGGCAAGCAGGATGCAAAGACTGCCTTAGCGAACATTGAAAATGGTGCGAACAAATTGCTCGCCAAGTTTGCCCGTACCTACAACTAATCCTCTCTATCATACCGGACCCACTCTGGGTCCGGTTCTGAAAAGACAATAACTTGAAACGCGTTACCTTTTCTCACTCCCCGATTCCCTACCTGTTTGTCTTGCCACAGATTGCGATCATTGCAGTCTTTTTCCTTTGGCCATCCTTTGAGGCCATACAACTCTCCTTCTATCTTGAGGATCCCTGGGGACTCTCCAATGAGTTTGTCTGGTTTGAAAACTATCAGACGATCTTTGAGGACCCTGAGTATGTGGGGACGCTGATTGCTACATTAATTTTCTCAATCAGTGTGACCTTCCTGTCCCTTGGACTAGCGATGTTGCTGGCGGTGCAGGTGGATGGGTTATTGCGTGGTGGAGGAACCTACCGTCCATTGATCACTTGGGCTTACGCCATCGCTCCAGCTGTTGCGGGGTTGGTTGCTCGTTTCCTCTTCAGTCCTCAAATTGGGCCAATCTATGACTTGCTGAACCCAGATGGTGAACCGCCCTGGTTTGAGCCAGCTTTAGATTCAATCGATGCTTGGGTCGTTATCACCTCAGGTGCCGTATGGCGGCAGGTGAGCGTAAACTTCATCTTCCTGTTAGCAGGCTTGCAGTCTATCCCACGATCTGTGTTAGAAGCCTCACGAATTGACAATCCAAGTGGATTCAGTCGCTTCTGGAGCGTGACGTTCCCGTTGCTTGCTCCGACACTTTTCTTCCTGATGGTGATTAACTTCAGTTACGCCTTCTTTGAGACCTTCGCCATTATTGATACGGTCTTCCCCTTTGGTCCGCCAGCTGGTGCAGCGAGTTTGGTGTACAAGGTCTATGTAGATGGATTCAAGGGCGCTGACCTTGGTGGCTCATCGGCCCAGTCGGTGGTGTTAATGCTCTTTGTCCTCGCCCTCACGGTGGTCCAGTTTCGATACCTTGAAAAGAAGATTCATTACTGATTATGAAGATCCTCTGGGTTCGCTACCAATTTTTGAATCACCTGCTACTCATCCTCGGTGTCGCATTTTTAGCACTACCCCTCTGGATGGTTTTCGCTTCTTCAACCCATGATCCTGCCACGATCATTCGTGATGGAATGCAGTTGGGGTTGAGTGATCAGTTTTTTGAAACTTACTTGGGAGTGCTAACAGAGAAAAAAGGCTTCACACAGCAGGTAACCGCTTCGATGATGATGATCAACAGCATGATTCTTGGGGTAGGATTTGCGGTTGGCAAGATCATCGTCTCGATGACTGCTGCCTACGCTATTGTCTATTTTCGATTTCCCCTAGGAACCCTACTTTTCTGGATCATCTTCACCACTTTACTGCTTCCACTAGAAGTCAGGATCATTCCTTCTTACAAAGTCGTAGCAGATCTGGGAATGCTCAATTCCTACTCAGGCCTGATCATCCCACTAATTGCCTCAGCCACAGGAACGTTCTATTTCCGCCAGTTCTTCCGTTCAGTCCCAGATGAACTACTGGAAGCTGCGAAGTTGGATGGTGCTGGAGCTTGGAAATTCTTCATTGACATCCTGTTGCCCTTGTCTCGAACGATGATGGCGGCCCTTTTCATCATCATGTTTGTGGTTGGCTGGAACCAATATCTGTGGCCTTTGTTGATGACCACTGATGAGAGCTATAGCACTATTGTGCTGGGCATCAAGTCCGTGATGCAGACAATTGATGGCAATCGACTACCCGAATACAACCGAGGTTTTGCGCTGGCAATCCTCGCTCTGGTTCCCCCTGTACTGATTGTAATTCTCTTCCAACGCTGGTTCATCAAGGGCCTTCTCGAGAGCGATAAATGACGACCCTCACCCTCAATAGTTTGCAAAAAACCTATGCTAACGGCACTCACGCAGTGCGGGGAATCGATCTGGAGATTCTTGATGGAGAATTGACAGTTTTTGTTGGACCTTCTGGATGTGGAAAGTCAACGCTGCTAAGAATGATTGCGGGCTTGGAAGAAATCACTTCGGGAGACCTAATGTTGGACGGGTCTCGGATCAACGACGTAGAGCCTGCTCATCGAGATGTTGCGATGGTTTTTCAGAACTATGCGCTCTATCCACACATGACAGTTCGCCGCAATATGTCCTACGCTCTCCAAAACCGAAAGGTTCCCAAGGCAGAGATTGACCGGCGTGTGGTTGAAGCAGCTCGGATGCTTCAGTTGGATGAATTGTTGGAGCGTAAACCAGCGCAACTGTCTGGAGGACAGCGTCAGCGTGTCGCAATGGGAAGAGCGATTGTTCGGGAACCAAAATTATTCCTTTTTGATGAACCCCTTTCTAATCTAGATGCTCAATTACGGGCTCAGATGCGGGTGGACATCCGCAAGTTGCAGCGTCAGCTTAGAGTGACTTCGATCTTCGTTACGCACGATCAGATTGAAGCGATGACGGTCGGAGATCGCTTGGCGGTACTCAATAACGGAGAGTTGGAGCAAATCGGCACACCGATGGAGGTTTATAGTAAACCAGCTTCTGAATTCGTCGCATCCTTCATTGGCTCTCCCAGAATCAACCTCGTTGCTGGAGAAGTCAAAGCGGGGATACTCCATGTCGATGGTTTCGAACTCTCAGGTTTCTCAAAAATATCCGACCAGCCCGTGAAGGTGGGCATCCGCCCGGAAGACTTTGTTCTCGAGTCAACCTCCAAGATGAATTTACAGATCGACCTTGTCGAGGAGTTGGGTTCGGATGAACTGCTCTATTGTGTCAGCTCAGCAGGATTAGACTACCGGATACGCCGTCCAGGGGGCAGCGGTTACAAGGTCGGCGAGAACATCGCGGTGTCTGTGATTTCTGAAAAACTGCACCTTTTCAGTAGCCAATCAGGCAAACGCCTCAACTGATATCCTCGGCTAGTTCCATCCAAGATTGTTGGATGTTCTTCAAACATACTTGATCCTTCCTCTGCCAAGTTTTGCTCTTAAGGAGTGAAACGTCCAACCAGTTTACGTTGAAGTCAGTCGGACAACTTGAGAGTTGACTAGACCAGTGAATGCCTTTGGACCATGTATCTGGTGCTGCGAGGTAGTCCCAGTATTACTGTAATTTTGTTGAGCAGATGTGTGTTCTGATCAAAAACACCCATCAAATTTCTGTCAAACTATTCCGATTTAAAATGCTCTGCAACACCGCTGTTTATCGATAAAGTATCAGTAGGAATGCTTGTCTGAAACAGACGATTCAATAAAAATTGGGGATAATTATTTTGGTAAAATACTTGACGATTCGGTACCTGGTAATAACCCTATTGAGTAAATATATCTTCAACCAGTACCAATTAGTTGTGGGTGACACCAATTATGACCCGATTACATCGCGTGAATTTCATTCTACTGACCCTGGTTTTCTTGCTGATGGATAATCCAGCTCCTGCAAATGGTTGGACAGAAATTAAAGAGTTAGGCAAAGGGCAAACAGTTTATTGGAATGCTTGGGGTGGTGGAGCAGAAATCAACCAATACATCCGCTGGGTCGGTCAGGAGTTGAACAACAAGTACGATGTCGAATTGAAACACGTAAAGCTCAGTGACACATCAGAAGCTGTAAATCGAGTGCTTGCTGAAAAAATTGCGGGCCGTGATCAAGATGGTTCGGTTGATTTAATTTGGATCAATGGTGAAAACTTCGCAAAGATGAAGGAAAATCAGTTGCTTTACGGACCATTCACGGAAACTCTCCCCAACTTCTCTCTTGTCGATTTTGAGAACAAGCCAACAACTTTACTCGATTTTACTATTCCAGTGGATGGGCTGGAAGCTCCATGGGGAATGGCCCAGTTCAATTTTCCCTACAACGCCGAGAGAATTCAAATTCCACCGAAGAGTATGTCTGAATTGCTGGCCTGGAGTAAAAAATATACTGGACGATTCAGCTATCCAGCCCCGCCAGATTTTCTTGGATCGACTTTCCTTCAGCAGGTTTTGATTGAGACTATTGAGAATCCCGATTCACTTCAACGCCCTATCGAGATGGACCAATTTCAAGAAGCCAGTCAACCGCTCTGGGACTATCTGGAACAGCTCCATCCTCATCTCTGGAGACGTGGGGAAACTTTTCCATCAAGTGGGCCCGCATTGCGACAGCTACTTGATGATGGTCAAGTAGACATTGCCTTGTCCTTCAATCCCGCAGACACCTCGGCAGCCATTACGAGTGGCCTACTTCCGGAGACTACTCGCACTTTTGTTTTAAATGCCGGTACGATTGGCAACACGCACTTTGTCGCAATTCCTTACAATGCGTCCAATCGGGAAGGTGCTCTGCTGGTGGCTAATTTTCTGTTGAGTCCTGAGGCACAAGCTCACAAACAAAACCCGGAAGTTTGGGGTGATGGAACTGTGCTTGATCTAAACAAGCTCTCTGCTGCACAGAAAAAACTATTTGATGATTTGCCTCGTGGTATCGCCACTCTTTCTCCCGAAGAACTTGGTAAAACTCAACCAAATCCACATCCTGACTGGCGTATTTTGCTTGATGCGGAGTGGCAACGGCGTTATGCGAACTGAGTGAAAAGATCTCTACACTGGCTGCGCTGGCTTTTCCCTGCAATACTACTACTGCCTTTGCTGGCAGGGGTGTTTGGTACCTTCCTATCTTCCTTCAATCTCTTCTTCTTTCAAAAAAACCTAGACATACTGGAAAGTTGGACAAGACTTTGGGAGCACCCATCTACTTGGCCTGCCTTGTGGCTCAGTCTTCGTACAGCTGTCATAGCGACAATCCTTTCTTTGCTCGGCAGCGGAATGATTCTGAGTATGTGGCAATCCAATTTCCTTCGTTATTGGCTTGGGCGTTGGCTGATCCTCCCTGTAGCTCTACCTCATGCGACAGCTGCCATCATTTTGATTTTGCTACTTGCTCCGTCGGGGTGGCTCTGGAGATTGTTCGCGACTTCAAATTCTCTTCCTCCAGAATTCCCTTTTCCTCATGACACTGCCGGATGGGCACTTGTCTTTGGTCTTGTCTCAAAAGAACTGCCTTTCCTCTTGCTAATACAACTCAACGTCTGTCGACAATTGCCAGAAGCCACAAGGGTCAAGACTGCACAATTATTTGGGCAGCCTCCGTGGTTGGGTTGGTGGTTGACTGTTTTTCCCTCTCTCTATCAGCAAATCCGACTGCCTCTTTGGGCGGTTCTCGCATTCTCTTTCAGTGTAATTGACATGGCCTTGATCTTGGGGCCAACTGCTCCCCCCACTTTCTCTGTGCTCATTCTTCAATGGTCAACGGACCCTATGCTAGAACAGCAAGCGCTGGCTGCAGCGGGCTCGCTTCTGCAGGGAATGGTATTGCTCATCCTGCTGCTTTGCTGGTGGGTTGTTGAACAAATAATTAGAGTTTTGCCTCAGATTCCAAGGCGTATGTGGAGTCTCCATAAAATAGGTTTTTTGCTTAATCAAATAGCCTGGAGCCTCATTGTTTCGGGGATTGTTCTACTATGTGGCGGAATGACTTGTCTGCTGCTTTGGTCATTTGCTCGGCGCTGGCCTTTTCCGGCAGGACTTCCGACAGAATGGACCCTACTCACCTGGGAACAGAATAGTGCTGAATTGATTCCTTTGTTGGCAACAACCGCTGGCCTGGGAGTGGCCGCAGCTGCCATTGGTCTTTTGCTTGTGATGATTTGGTTGTATTTCCAACATTCGCCAAACTGTGACCGTGGTTTGGTGGAAGAATCGTGGGTTTATTTTCCGCTGATTTTACCGCAGTTGACCTTTCTCTTCGGAATACAAATCCTAGCAAATTTTCTTCGTCTGGAAGGCACGGTTTTATTGGTTCTGTGGATGCATTTGGTCTATGTGTTGCCTTACACCTTGTTGTTGCTGGCAGGGTCTTGGCGTACAAACCAACTGCGCTTTCGCAGAGTAGGGAAAATTCTTGGTCAGTCTGCCTGGAGAATCCTCTGGAGTGTTCAGTTACCTATGTTGCGTCCCTTGATTCTGCTGACCATGGCGATCGGATTTTCAGTGAGTCTTGCCCAATATCTCCCCACAACAATTGCCGGTGCCGGTCGCTGGAGTACCCTAACGACAGAGGCTGTCTCTTTGGCGTCTGGACAAGATCGTCGCTTATTGAGTCTATTGGGAATCTGGCAATCCTTTTTGCCCGCATTGGCACTATCTCTAGCGTGGTTACTGCGGGGCCCGGCTTGGCAGAAAAACTTTTAGGTCATTCTTTGGTTATTTTTCTCTAAAATCCGTTGAACAACTTGAAAACTTGCTGGGCTGGTGCAAGTCTTCGATGCGCAAATTCAATCCTGTCGGGTTTGTGAGTACTACTAACGTTTTGCTTGGCAGAGTTCGATGTCTAATTCCCCAAAATCCATCTCAGAATACCAAGAAGCGCAGCGGAGCAAGCTGTGGGGTTTACTTGGAGATCTACCGGACAGAGATGCTCCATCGAAAGCGACCCTGGTTCGTGAGACGGAACAGGCTGGCTTTATTCAGGAAGACTGGTTGTTCGAGTGGAATGAGATGGAACCGGTTCCTGGAGTTTTCCTGAAGCCTCTTCAGGCAAAAGCCCCTTTTCCGGCGGTACTCTATAATCATGCTCATGGTGGTGATTATACCTTGGGCAAAACAGAGTTGTTGGAAGGTCGAGATGCGTTGCGTCATGCCTATGGTGCAGAGCTGACAAAACGCGGTTACGCTGTGCTCTCGATCGATGCCTGGTGTTTTGGGGAGAGGCAGGGACGTACCGAGTCAGCAGTGTTTAAAGAGTTGCTCTGGAGAGGAAAAGTCCTTTGGGGAATGATGGTCTTTGATACTCTCAAAGCCTTCGATTATCTGGCTACCAGGGAGGATGTCCAAGTAGATTCCATCGTTAGCATGGGGATTTCAATGGGAGGGACGATGGCACTCTGGAGTACGGCCCTGGAACCCTGCATCAAAGCTTGTATCGATCTCTGTAGCTTGTGTGAGTATGAGGCATTGATTACTCAGCAAAACTTAGACAAGCACGGGATCTATTACTACGTTCCCTCATTGTTAAAACACTGTTCTGCGGCAGATCTTAACGCCTTGACCCTTCCGCGCCCAAGGTTGTGTGTAGTGGGACGGCATGATGGCCTCACTCCGATTGAAGGAGCACTAAGCCTCGATCAAACCATGCGTTCTCATGCGGACGCTGCGGGCCATCCTGAAAGTTGGCAGCTGTTGATTACTGAAACTGGACACTTTGAAACGGAGTACTCACACCAGCAGGTGCTGTCGTTTTTGTCAGGATTACAGCAGGCTGGATAGGTCCAACCCAATTTTTTGGAGATCACAAAGCCAGAACTTTTTACTGAACCTCTTGATAGGATCTTAAGATGAAGCTTAGCCCAAGCGACCTGGATCAATGCTTTCAACTCTTTGAAGAAGAAGGCTATTTCATTCTGCCACAGTTTTTTGAGAGAGCAGACATCGCAGGTCTCCATGAACGTATTGATCAAATCATGCTGGGTACTGCAGATGTGGACTACGATCAGATCTGGATGCAGCTCGATACCGATTCTGGAAAGTATGAAGACTTGAGTTGGGGAGGCAATGGCTTTCTGAAACCCACACTGGATTACCGAAAGATTCAGGGTTTGGAAGCGGATCAACGCTTCCTTGAATTCATAACGTCACCTTTTTTCGTGCAGCTTTGCGAGAGAGTTTACGGACCGAACCTTCCAATCACTTCCTTCCGGACGATGTTCATGAACAAGGCAGCGGGTAAAGGGACTTGGCTACCCTGGCATCAGGACCGCTGGAATTTTCTGGATCAAGATCCACTGCTGACCGTTTGGATTCCTTTGGATGCAGCAACGCTTGAAAACGGTTGTGTCCAAATTATTCGTAGATCCCACCGCAAAGGTCTGATCAATCCAGAACATTCCTCAGGATACCTGACAGAGACTCAGGCTATCGAACATGCACCAGTGGAGGACGTCGTCCCGATTCTTGTAACACCTGGAGATTTGGTAGTGTTGCACAACCATTTGCTGCATGCTTCGGATAAGAATCGAACCTCTTCACCGCGCAGAGCCCTTAGTGTTTGCTACATGAACGGAAATACAAAGAACATCGTTGAGCCTGCGATCACTTACCCTCAATTATTCACCACTTGAATAGTTCGCCCAAATCACCCCTGATCTCCAACACCTTCCTCTTAATTTTCTGTAGAAGCTTATGAATTCACTCAAACTTGGGATAGTCGGTCTCGGCAATATGGGGACTCAGCACTATCAATCCATTACTCAGCAATTTGTGAAAAGAGTGGAAGTCACTGCGGTTTGTGATCTGGATCCAAACCGCCTTAGCAACGTTTCACCTGGAATTACTCGCTTCTCCGATGGCCTGGAGATGATCGAATCTGGATTGATTGAAGCATTGTTGATTGCGACGCCTCATTACGATCATTCCACCATTGGTGAGGCAGCACTGAAAAACGGTCTGCATTTGTTAGTGGAGAAGCCAATTGCGGTGCACAAGAATGCTTGCCAGGAGTTGATCAAGGCCTATGAGCAGCGGCCGCGCAAAGAGCAGGTTTTTTGTGCCATGTTTAATCAAAGGACCGACCCCCGCTATCAGCGTATTCGTGAAATGATCGGCAATGGAGAGTTGGGGAATCTACGACGCATGAATTGGATCATTACCGACTGGTTTCGCCCGGATATTTACTACCGAAGCGGAGGATGGCGAGCGACCTGGCGTGGAGAAGGAGGTGGTGTCTTGCTGAACCAGTGTCCGCATCAACTGGATCTGCTCTGGTGGTTGTTTGGTACCCCCACCCAAGTTTGGGCGCAGTGTCGATTCGGTCAATGGCATGATATTGAAGTCGAAGATGATGTGACGGCCTTGTTGACCTACGAAAACGGAGCCACCTGTAGCTTCATCACGACCACTGGTGAAACTCCGGGAACCAACCGCTTGGAAATTGTTGCAGAAAACGGAACTGTCATTGCTGATAAAAGTGGCTTACGCCTATGCAAAAACAGTGTTCCAATCTCAGAATTTTGCAGCAACACAGACCAACCTTTTGGCAAGCCTACAGTCGAGGAAGTGAAGATTCCGATTGATGGAAAAGGAGGCCAACATCGTGAGATTCTGCAAAATTTTGTGGATAACGTATTGGACCAAACGCCTCTTCTTGCTCCTGCAATTGAGGGCATTCACAGCGTAGAGTTGGCCAATGCCATGCTCCTCTCGACTTTCGAAAATCAGATCGTCCCGATGCCCCTGGATGGAGACAATTACTGGCGTCATCTGGAACAGAGAATTGCCAACAGCAATTATCCGAAAGAAACCCTCACCGTTGCTGTTGATGCTGCTGCCATGAACAAATCTTATTGAAAGGTTAACCTTATGATTCAATTTGCCTGTGTGGGCCTGGACCATCGCCACATCTATGGAATGACGGAGGGCCTGCTGGCTGCTGGTGCCAAGTGTGTTGGGTACTACACCCGAGACGAGGCAGAACCCTTGGAAGGCTTCACTCGCAGATTTCCGGATGTACCTCGTTTTGACTCCCCAGAAACTCTCTATCAGCGTGAAGACATCCAGTTGATCGTTTGTGCAGGTATTCCTGTGGAGCGTGCAGAAATCTGTATCCAGGCTATGCGCCATGGCAAGGATGTGATGGTCGATAAACCAGGTGTCATTAATCAGGAACAGCTACGGGCCGTTATGCAGGTTCGTGAGGAGACAGGAGCCCGCTACAGCATAGATTTTTCTGAACACTTTGAAGTCCCTGCAATACTGAAGGCCAAGGAGTTGATCGAGCAGGGTGCGATTGGGAAAGTTTTGCAAACAGTAGGACTCGGACCCCATCGTCACAACTCTCATTTACGCAGACCTTGGTTCTACGAAAAGGCCCAGTATGGAGGAATTCTGATTGATATCGCTTCGCACCAGATTGACCAATTTCTTTGGCTAACGGGCTCCAAGGACGCTGAAATCGCAGCAAGTTCTGTAGGCAACTATGCCAATCCCACCTTGCCAGAATTTGAAGACTATGGAGAGATTGTCCTCCGAAGCCCAACTGCCAACGGCTTCATCCGAGTAGACTGGTATACGCCAGATGCATTGCCTACCTGGGGTGATGGTCGGCTCTTCATCCAAGGAACGGAAGGCTACCTGGAGTTGCGGAAGTACATCGACATTCTGGGTGAAGAAGGAAAAGACCATCTGATGCTGGTCAATCAAGATCGCTATGAACGGATTGACTGTAGCAGCGTCCCGATCACCTACTTTGAGCAATTTCTCCAAGACATCAGAGATCGTACAGAACTGACGATGACTCATGATCACTGTTTTACCGTTTGTCGACTGGCCCTGGAGGCTCAAGAGAAGGCTGTGCAGCTCGGCTAAAACAAAAGCGCTGGTTGAATTTTAATTGATACCCACTGGAAAGTAAGAAATGAGTCTTTAGAAAGCGTTTTTGGTTGACAATCTTGCTCATCTTTATTCAAATCGGCGGCGTTTCTTGATTAAAGATGAATGCAAATCATAAATGTGAATAAAAAGTCATGTTTTTTTGTGCCTACAAGTTATTTTTATACAAAAAACTGATTTATTTGATGCTTTTTAAAAAGTTGGCGAACCAAATAATGGCTTTCCAACAAGTAATTCGTGGAATGGTCATCATTTTTTGTGTTAGGTGCTGATCATTTGCGATTTCACCAGGTGGCTGAAGAACCTGTCAAAGGTAAAGCAACCTGCTATCTCCAACCCTAAGGTAGGAACTGAGAATGCTAAACAAACTCAGAAGAATCTTGACGGCGGGTTCAGTCGCAATGGCGATATGGGCCACTCCCCTGTTTGCCGAGACCCAACTGAGAATGACTTGGTATAATGATGGGATTGAAGGTGAAGTGATGCGATCCTTGTTGGATCGTTTCGAAGCCCAGAACTCAGATATCAAAGTCACCTTAGACGTGGTGCCATACCAATCAATCATGGAGAGTCTGCCAGTACAGCTTGCAGCAGGAGATGGACCTGATATCGCCCGTGTTACCGATCTTGGTGGCCTCTCAAAATACTACATGGATCTCCGTCCACACTTGAGTGATGCAGGTTATTGGGAGAAAAGCTTTGGCCCCTTCCTCAAGTGGTTGCGCCAACCAGGAGACACCTCAGCTATTTCTGGATTCATGACTCAATTGACAGTCACTGGGCCTTATGTCAACAAAACTCTGTTTGAGCAAGCAGAGGTGCCAATGCCTGGCAAAGGTGCCACCTGGGATGATTGGGCCAAGGCCTCCAAGCAGGTAGCTGACAAATTAGAAATTCCTATTCCAATGGCCTGGGACCGATCTGGTCACCGTGTCTCTGGCCCAGCGATCGCGATGGGCGCCAAGATGTTCGATGGCAGTGGCGAGCCAGCTCTGATTGACGAAGGTTTGAAGCGCATGACGCAGCGTCTATATGACTGGCATCAGCAGGGAATCATGGCCAAGGAACTCTGGGGCTCCGTTTCTGGTTCAACCTATCTAGGAGCAAATGAAGATTTCACCAATGCTCAGGTCGTGATGTACATGAGTGGGTCCTGGCAAATTCCTCAGTTTGCCAAGAATATTGGTGATGCCTTTGATTGGTGGGCAGTGCCCGCCCCTTGTGGACCTGCCGCCTGCACCGGGATGCCAGGTGGAGCAGCCTTGGTAGCGATGAAGGATACCAAGCACCCGGAAGAGGTCGCTAAACTGATGGACTGGTTGGCTCAGGAAGAAAATCTTGCAGAGTTCTACGGTCGCACTCTTTTCATTCCCGGACATCTCGGACTGGCTGAGAAGGGAGTGGACTTTGATACAGAAGATCCTCGCGCAAAGCACGCTCTGGAAACCTTTGCTGGAGCAGTCCCAGGCATTTCTCCAACCGCCTTTGACCTACAGGGCTATGTCTACAACCGCGTTATGTTCAACGCACTCATCTCGCGTCTGAATGAAGCCATCATGGGTGAACTGACTTTGGATCAGGCCTATGAGCGGATGGAGCAAGATATCCAGCAACAAATCGCCGAGAAGAAGCGAGGAGGCTGATTCTGCTGACCATGGCATGATTTCGCTAAGTGGAATCGTGCACTCTTCATTTTGATCATCAATTCCGCCAACCGCTATTGTGGTTGGTGGATCCTTTCCCTCTAAAAAGTCTCCCAGCTTCTAAATGAATTCAGAATTTGCGCAACATTCTCAGTTGAAGGATGTGGAGACCAGTCAATTCGACCCAAAAAGCCTGATCACCTGGCCACTTTTCCAGTTGTTTCGTCTCATCGAATGGCCGATGAAACGTCTCCAGAGTCTTCTGGGACTGGGAACAATGCCCTATATTTTTCTGTTACCCAATTTGTTTTTCTTTGGGCTTTTTGTTGTTCTGCCTTTGTTTGTAAACTTTGCTTTTTCACTGACAGGTGGAACCAATCTTTACCTGGATGACCGTACTTTCACGGGTACAGAACAATATGCCTTTTTGCTGGACTGTGGAAGTTATTTAGACCCCTTAAGCTGCCGAGAGGATCGCTTCTGGAAAGGCCTCTTCAATACAGCAATCTTCATTACCCTTCAGCTTACCTTTCTGGTTCTTTTCTCATTGGTCACAGCTCTGGTGTTGAACAAAAAAATCAGGGCAAGAGGATTCTTTCGATCGGTTTATTTCTTTCCTGTTTTGCTCTCCCCGGTAGTGGTTGCGCTGATCTGGAAATGGATCTTGCTTCGTGACGGCATTCTGAACGCCTGGCTTGTAGAATTGGGGTTTGACAAGATCCTCTTCTTCGTAAGTCCAGCATGGGCCATGTTCTGGGCGATCTTCATTTCCATCTGGGCTCACATGGGCTTCTACACACTAATCCTGCTTGCAGGGCTCCAGGCAATTCCTCCGGATCTTTACGAAGCAGCGGAGATGGATGGCACAAAGCGTGAGCGGATTTTTTGGCGGATTACCTTGCCACTTCTTTGGCCCAATCTATTGGTGGTGATTGTGTTGGCCCTGATCAAGGGTGTGCAGACTTTTGATGAAGTCTTCGTACTGACAGGGGGCGGTCCAGGCACAGCTACTCAATTCATTGTTCAGTACATCTATAACACAGGCTTTACGAATCAGATTCAAAATTTCGGCTTGGCGGCAGCTGCCTCCATCATTTTGGGAGTAGTTCTGTTTGGGCTCACCATGTTGCAGTTGGCAGCTACTAGATGGAAAGACAATGGCTAGCTCTGCTTCTCTTCCTTCCCGAACCTGGCAGTTTCTCACCCTTCGAAGAGGCGGTAAGCGTTGGCATTGGACCGATCTGTTCACTTATGGTTATCTGGGCTTGGGAATTTTCCTGATGTTTGGTCCGGTGGTCTGGTTGGTTTTGTCTTCATTCAAGACTCCGGCTGGGTTACTCGAATTTCCGCCAACCTGGGCTCCTTTGGGTCAAGTTGTGGTCGAAGTCGAGGGTTATAAAAAGCCACTCCCGATGTACCGTGTCACCATGGAAGACGGTACTACAAAAGATCTGGCCCAAATTCGCCGGATCGGAATCATCAGCCAGATGCTGGATCCAGCAGATCCAAGTACCAAATACAAGATTCCTATCAAGCAGCGAGAACCTATTCGTGAATTCCGCATGGCTTGGGAAAATTACCTTGATCCATTGGAACGCTTCAATTTTTTGAGCTACCTCACGAATTCGGTCATTGTCACCACGCTAGCTACCTTGATCACCCTATTAATCAATTCGATGGCAGCCTTTGGTCTCTCGATTTACGAGTTCAAAGGTCGCAACGCGGTGATGCTGTTTGTGATCGGCACCCTGATGATTCCGATTACGGTGATTCTGGTCCCGGTGTACCTGGTGGTGACCGAGCTTGGAATGGTCAATTCACTCTGGGCAGTGATTTTGCCAGGAGCCGCAACGCCAACGGGAGTTTTCTTGCTGCGACAATACATGTTGACGATACCAAGAGACCTGATTGAAGCTTCTCGGATGGATAAAGCTACAGAGTGGCAAGTCTACTGGCGAGTGGTCCTGCCGCTGGCAATGCCTGCAGTCGCTGTCCTGGCGATCTTTTCAATCATGTGGCGTTGGAATGAATTCCTCTGGCCGTTGATTGTACTCAACCGCTCCGAGGTCTACACTCTTCAGGTGGGCTTAAATGCCTTCCAGGGTGAACTGGATGTACAGTGGCACTACATTCTGGCGATGACAGTGGTCACTTTGATTCCAGTCGTCGTCGTTTTCGCCTTCCTACAAAAATTCATCACAACCGGCATTGCCAGTTCGGGTATGAAATGAGTGAGAAACCGCTACTGTTTCTGGATCCGTTTCCACGTAATCAGGAAATGGTTTTTTCTGAATCGACCGAGCAAGTATTGAGAGATCTTGGCCGTTTAGTGATCCACTTTGGCTCACGGGCTCCAGATGAGTTGGTGGAGGAAATCCTCCCTGAAGTTGAAGTGATCATTGGTCAGACGGCAATGCCCAAGGAACGCTTGGATCGTGCTCCAAAACTACGTGCAATTCTCAATGTGAAGGCCAACTGGGAGCCCAACATCGATTATATGGAAGCACATACTCGGGGCATTCATGTACTCTCCGCTGCCCCTGCCATGGCCCCTGCTGTGGCGGAGTTTTGCCTCAGCCAGGCGATCACTCTGGCAAGAGGGCTTCAGCATGCAGATCCTCTTTTTCGAAAAGCACAGGAAGCCTATGGAATCGGTGGCAATGGCAAAGCCTACAGCCTTTACGATTCAGCAGTGGGGCTGATAGGTTACGGAAATCTAGGCAAGTCACTGGTGCCGCTTTTGCGGCCGTTTCGACCTAAAATTCTTGTCCATGATCCCTGGCTTTCGAGTGGATATTTGAGCAAAGAAGGGCTGATTCCTGTTACTCTGGAGGAGGTGCTGACGAAATCCAGGTTCCTCTTTCTACTAGCTGGTGTCACTACAGAGAATGAGGGTTTTCTGGGGCGACCAATGCTCGAATCCATTTCAGCAGACTCGACAGTAGTTTTGGCCAGTCGTGCGGAAATTGTAGACTTTGAAGCATTTGTTGAATTGGCAGGTCAGGGGCGATTCTGGGCAGCTATTGATGTGTTTCCAGAAGAGCCAGTTTCCAAAGATGATCCGATTCGAAAAACACCCCACATCCTGTTTTCATCACACTTAGCCGGAGGAATTCGTCCGTCCTATGAGCGTATTCAGGAAATGATGCTGGATGACATTGAACAAATCCTAAGAGGATTGCCACCCTTACGAATGCAGCGTGCAGAACCGAATCTGGCTGCGAAAATGCGCAGTCGCTGAACCAATGGGAATGAAATGACAGAAATTGCGCTGAAGAACGTCTACAAAGCCTTTGACTCCGTGGAGGTGCTGCATGGCATTGACCTTCAAGTGCAGAGCGGTCAGTTTGTCGTTTTTGTCGGTCCTTCAGGTTGTGGAAAAAGCACACTGCTGCGAATCATCGCTGGACTAGAGGAAGTAACATCTGGTGACGTAGAAATTGACGGTGAGGTTGTCAACAACGTTGCAGCCTCTGAGCGTGGCTTGGCGATGGTCTTTCAGTCCTATGCACTATACCCACATATGACCGTTTACCAAAATATGGCCTTTGGTCTGGAGAACTCTCGGATGCCTAGAGATGAGATTAACCAACGGGTGTCCAAGGCTGCGGAGATGCTACAAATCACAGACTATCTGAAACGTCGCCCCAAGGCACTATCAGGAGGTCAACGGCAGCGAGTTGCGATCGGCCGTGCCATTGTTCGTGAACCGAAAGCTTTTCTGTTTGATGAACCCCTCTCCAATCTGGATGCTGAACTGCGTGTCACCATGCGCAAGGAACTGGCTGCGCTTCATGCCAATATTGGTGGAACCATGATCTATGTGACACACGACCAAACGGAGGCAATGACGCTTGCGGATCAAATCGTAGTTCTGAACCAGGGCCGTGTTGAACAGGCTGGTCCACCGCTGGAGCTTTACAACACTCCCCAACATCTCTTTGTTGCTGGATTTATCGGCTCCCCGAGAATGAATATCGTTCAGGCTCAGCTTGCACGTAAAGGGGAACAATGGATTTTGAAATCCGGACAAACCGAAATCATGATCAACTCTCTGCCTGATTTGGTTGAGGGAGAAGTCTGTTCTTTCGGAATTCGACCAGAACACATCAAACTGGCAAATGCAGACGATGCAGACGCTTCGGTCATTGTTGAATTGACGGAGCAACTTGGTGGTGAAACCTACATCTATTGTCGTTCCGAGGATCTTGGAGCTTTCACTGTTCACCAAGCTGGACAGATCCCTGTCAAGCGTGGAGAGCTACTGCATCTGAACTTCGAGCGCTCTAGTCTTCACCTGTTCGACAAGAATGGGAAGGTATTGGCGAATGGTGTCTTGGGCTAAGATTCAGATGAAGATTAGACTGCAATAAGAATTAAATTCTTTTTTGGTCCACCTCAATCGGCCTCATGTGTGAGTCAGCTCTGCACAAAGAACTGCTCTTGATTTTACTGCTTTCCCCTAATTTGTCAGACCGTCTATTGAATTGGTTTTGTCACTGATTAGGATCGAAATTCTGCATTTGACAACGCCTTTCTCCCCACATAATTCAGGGACTCCAATCCATTGACCTAGTCTAGTTATGCTTGGCAACGCCTCCTTATTAGGAGTTCTTCGGCATTCAGCATATCGTCGATTGTTTGCTGCACAGTTTGTGAGCCTGTTGGGAACAGGCCTGGCCTCTGTGGCCCTGGGACTGCTCGTCTTTGAATTGGGAGGAGCGGATGCAGGGATGATCTTGGGTACGGTTTTAGCCATCAAGATCACTGCCTACGTAACCATTGCCCCAGTAGCGGAAGCGCTGCTGGGAAATCTTCCCCGACGCATAGTCCTGGTATTGCTGGATCTAGTTCGAGCTGGTTTTGCGCTGGCACTTCCGTGGGTCGCTGAAATCTGGCAAATCTATTTACTAATCTTTCTTCTGCAAGCCGCGTCCGCAGGCTTTACCCCGCTGTTCCAGGCCACGATTCCTGATCTGCTTAAGGATGAAGAAGACTACACCAAGGCTCTCTCCCTATCCCGGCTGGTTTATGATATGGAAACCCTGCTCAGTCCTGTCCTGGCAACGCTGCTCTTGGCAGTGGTGACCTGGCAAGGACTTTATGCAGGTACAGTCTGCGGGTTCTTGGCTTCGGCTGCCTTGGTCTGTACGGTGAGTCTGCCTTTTTCGACAAAAACTCAGTTACCTTTCCGGAAACGGGTGACGCGTGGAATGCAAATCTATCTGGCAACGCCTCGTCTGCAGGGAGGACTGATCCTTCATGGTGCGGTCGCTGTCGCGGGAGCAATGGTCTTTGTCAACACGGTTGTGCTTGTACAGGGGCATTTTGGGTTGACAGAGCAAGACACGACCTTGACCCTCGCTGCCTTTGGGGTGGGTTCGATGCTGGTTGCTCTGGCGTCTCCCAAATTACTGGAGAAATTCTCAGAGCGTACTGTGATGTTGCTGGGTTCTTTGATGCTGGTGATCAGCCTGGGAATTTCAACCGGTATTGAGGAATGGAGAGAGCTCTTACCCGTTTGGACGATGCTTGGTTCTGGGTACTCAATGATTCATATCCCGATGGGCCGATTGTTTAGACGTTCAGCTCACACAGAAGATAGGCCCGCCCTGTTTGCAGCTCATTTCTCGTTATCGCATGCTTGTTGGTTGATTGCTTATCCGACCGTAGGTTGGTTGGGAGCAACTTTGGAGTTGTCCCTGACTTTTGGAATTCTTGCTGTGGGATGTCTACTAGGTTGTGTACTGGCCTGGAGAATCTGGCCCAAGATTGACCCCATAGATCTGGAGCATCGGCACGATGACTTAAGCAGCGATCATCCACATCTATCAGGTACACAAGTACATGTTCATCCCTACGTGATTGACGATTTACATCGTCAATGGCCAGGTCAATGAATCCGACCAAAAACACACATCAGCCGCGATATTTTTTGAAAAACTGTGTGTGAACTTTTGAAGGGTCTGTAATTTTATTCGTTATTGCACTGCTAAAGTTCCACGCATACCCGCTTCATAGTGTCCCGGTTGCAGACACGCGTACTCAAAGTTGCCTTGCTTATTGAATTGCCAAACCAATTCGTGTTCTTCACTTGGCTTCAACTGAATATTCTGAGGTTCATTCTGTTCTCTATCGGGGAAGCGTCGCATCATTTCCATGTATTCTGAGATTTCAAACGTAGTCCCGAAGATCCAGTCATGTGTCTGTTGGCCAGTATTTTGGAAACTCAATCGCAGAGTTTCACCTAGGCCTACGGTGATCGTCTCTGGATCAAAACGAAACTGGTCACTCATGTTAATGGCAACGTTTCTGCTGACCTCACTACCCATTCCAACTCGACCAAAAGGTTGCTGATCACCATAGCTCCCAAATACTGCATCTTTCAGTTTGGCGAACAGGCCCCCGGGGTGCTCTTCATTTCCATGCCCTAGAATCGTGGAAGGTGGCATAGCAGTCAGTGACTGAGTCCGAAAAAATAAAGAATTTATTCATGGCTATTCTCTCAATTGAAGAAATTTTATTCAAAAACAGTGATGCAAATGAATGATCAGTACCTCCAGTCAATAATTTGCAGACTAGCACGGTGAATTGTTATCCTAATCCCACAGTGGTTAGAGTTGCAGTTAACAGAAATATGATGACGGCAACAGACATCTCAAGGATAACCGAAAGTCTTAATAGCATGAATGCTCGTACTTCTCCCCGCAATAGGGCAGGGGTTAAGAAAAGTTTATTCAGTGAAGCGAGTCCAAGTAGTCCTAGAAATCCCAAGAGCTTGAAGACAAAGAGTTGACCGTAAGCGGTCCGTATGACATTCCAGTTGCCCTCAGTCAGCAGCCAGAGGAGTAAAGCTCCAGCAAGCGCTAGCAAAGGGACACTCCAAATCGAAATCTTTCCAAATTGTCGAGCAGCTGCTCCAGTCACAGCATCTTTTTGTTTAGCTAGCCACATCAAGGGAACGAATCCCCCGATCCAAAAAATCAACCCCAGTAGATGCACTGTTATCAGCGCCACTAGTAGCCAACGTGGTTCGGAAAGGGTATGCCCTTGAAAGGCAAAGGAGAAAGCTACCAGGCCGCATCCGATGGTCGAGATGCCCAAGGCCAGCCTGTTTGGATGAATGATGGCAAGAAGCAGTAATAGACCGAAAAACTGCAACAAGAGGCTGTCACCCAGTGGGCTCACCCAGGCAACCTGTAGCATCATCGAGTCCTGAATGGCCGACCATTCTCCCATCAAGTAGCTGGCTTGCAGGGGAATTAGTGCAGAATTTAGGAGAATTGCAAGGGTAGCGCAGGTTGGACCAAACCAACGAAGGAGCGATATCGTTTGAGGAGCCGTTTCCTGGAGCCAGAGCAGGTTCAGCGCAGAGCCAGCCGCTAAAAGGGTAGTCCAATAGGCCAGTGACTTGGCAAGAATCGACCAGAGGGAGAACTCATCGAGATCTTGCCAGGCCAACCAGATTTCTTGGAGGATCACTTCAAGGTGAAAGAGAAGGTTCCCTTCATCGGATGTCCATCTTCTGAAAGACCTCGCCACCTGACTTGGTATTCTCCATTGGGAACAGGTTCTAGTTGAGCAACCAGCTTCAGCACATGCTTCATCTGATCTGTACGCTGAACTTCGTAGTCAGTACCAGCTTGATCGGTCAGCGCTAGTTTAGTGATTCGCATGGGTTTATCGAATTTCAGAACTAATTCTGTTGGGGCTTCTTTGAGGACCGCGTTGTTGGCTGGAACAGTTGTTTCCTGTTTGGAATGGGCCCAGCCTAGTCCAGCCCCGAAAAATAAAACAAAACTTGCCATCAATAGCTGAAAACAAAGCCGCTTCATTGTGATATTTGCCATGAACCATCTCAAGATGAGGTTGAAATTCAACGATTAGAAAATCCACTTTCACCCTAAATCTTTTGAACCACGATAGCGACCCCATAGGGGTATGGGGTATTTTGTTTTGTCTTCAAACAGAGAACTGCTATCTTGATTTTGCATCACATCATTCACCGAATCACTAATTGCCAAGTTGAGAAATCCCTTGAAACGCAGAGATCTTTTAAAATGGTCTGGCCTACTCGCCACCACTCCCTTCCTGAAATACACTTCGGTCCGTGGTGAGGAACCACAACGCATCTTGAAATTTGAGCTGACTGCCAAGGAGAGTGTTCAGAATTTGGCTGGACCTGAGTATCCGGACACTCGTCTCTGGCTTTACAATGATCGACTTGGGGGGCCGTTCATAAAAGCTCGGCAGGGTGACCTGCTGCAAGTGCGCTTTCGGAATCAACTGCCGGTGCCCAGCACCATTCACTGGCATGGCATCCGGAACATCAACGCGATGGACGGTGTTGCGGGGTTGACGCAGGATCCGGTTCCACCTGGTGAGGAATTCACCTACACCGTGCCATTAACAGATGCGGGAACCTATTGGTACCACGCTCACACAATGGCCTGGGAACAGGTAGCCCGTGGGCTGTATGGTCCGTTGATTGTTCAGGGTAAGAATGACATCGAAGTTGACCAGGAGTTGGTGCTGATCATGGACGATTGGCGGCTGGATGAGAATGCGCAGATTGATGAAGCGTCCTTCGGTAACATGCACGACTGGTCTCATAATGGAAGATTGGGAAGTTGGTTCACAATCAACGGGCGGCTGCAACCTCAATTTTCCACCTCAGGAGGGAGCCGCTTACGCTTACGACTGATCAACGCAGCAAACGCTAGGGTTCTAAGGTTGAGGCTGGAGGGTGCTAAGGGAACCGTGATTGCCTTAGATGGTTATCCCTGTGAACCCTTTCCACTTGAGGAGAGTGGATTAGAGCTGGCTACCGCCCAACGTATGGATGTGCTGGTGGACGCCGGACCCGATGCTTTTAAGTTACAGGAGGTCAGCACGAATCAAACTCTGACCGCTGCCTCCTTTGTTCCAGATGCGACCACACGATTTTCCTTCCCAAGACCAGCCTTGCACTTGCCTAAAGTGTCGCTACCAAGCTTGGATCTGCAGCAAGCTCGTCGGATTCCGATTCATATGCAGGGAGGAGCAATGGGCAATCTCCGTGAAGTGAGTTACCAGGGAGAGACCATTTCACTTCAGGAAGCTGCACGACAGTATCAGAAAGTCTGGGCTTTCAACGGTGAGATGATGCAGTCGACAAGCCGCATTGCAGACCTCAAACTCGGGGAATGGGTCGCCTTGGAGCTCTGGAATGATACGGCTTGGCCCCACGCGATGCACCTGCATGGACATCATTTTTGGATTGAGCGAAAAGGAACCATTTTGTCACAAAAAAGGGATACTTATTTGATGGATGCAAGGGAGCAAGCACTTCTCTTTTTCGTGGCAGACAACCCTGGGTTGTGGCTCTTCCATTGTCATATGTTGGAGCACCACGTCTCGGGAATGGGTGGGGTTTTTCGAGTAACTTGAAAAGTGAGTAAGAAATTAAAAAATTTATCATGATAAATTTTAGGAAATAAATAAAAATATATTCAAATATAATTTTTTCTGTTAAACTAAATTTGAACTACTAATTGATAGTTAGTAGGCTGACGAAACTTTTATCAGCATTATTAACCCACTTTGAAAGTGAAAGAAAATATGGGACAGAGGCAATCGGAGATTCTCATGCTGGCTGGGGAAATGATTAAGACCAAGGGTTATGACAGCTTCAGCTACAACGATCTGTCCTTGCGGTTGGGGATCCGCAAGGCAAGTATCCACCATCACTTCCCGAAAAAGCAGGAACTGGGGTTGGCTTACCTCAAGTATAGATTTGTGGCCGCCAAAGACATTGAAAATCAGTTGAGGAACTCCAGAATGAGTCCGCTCCAGAAGCTTCAGGCCTATCTAGACTTAGGAGTTAAATCAATTGAAGAGAAAAAGATCTGCCCGATCAGTTCATTCCAGGCAGATCGTTGGAACATCAATGAAGAGATGAACAGTGTGCTGAACAAGATTGAAGAGACTGAGGTCACCGTGTTGACTTCGATTCTCGAGGAAGGTCGATCCAGCGAGGAGTTGCTCTTTGTCGGAGAAGCGAAAGATCAAGCAAACATGATCCTGTCTTCGATGAAGGGTGCGATTCTCTATGCCCAGGGGCAAGGCCTGGATTTCTACAAGCGAACCATGAATCAAGTTGTTGCTAACCTCCAAGGTTCTCCAAGCGCCTGAAACTTCCAGAATCATTGGCTCCTCCAAAGAGCCAACTCCACAGCCCAATTGGTTGAGCCAATTGGGCAACCCTCCTGCTTAATGCTCCTTCCGTCATCTATAAAAATCCCCTTAATTGGTTCTTTTGAAAAAAATTCAGATTTTTGATTGACTGTCTATCTCTCAGTCGGTACAAAAGGCCCGACGAAAAACGTATCGGAATTCTTACAGCAAAAAAAGATATAAAGATATTAAAAGCCGTTTTTATAAATAGCTGTATTTTCAAATATTTATTACTAATAAAGAGATTTTTTTGGAAAATTGATTGAAGTGTACTTTATTCCTAACCAAATCCTAATTTTCCACTTACGAAACCTTTTTACTTGGTGAGCAATGAGACTATTGATCAATTTTGAAATGTCAAAGAGTTACCCCGAATGGAGAGCAGTTTTTGATGCTCACAAGTCATCAAGAGATGAGGCCAACGTCAAGGATGTCTTTGTGGGAGTGGAAGCGGCTAACCCGCAGAAAGTCCATTTGATGTTCGAAGTCGAAGACATGGCGGCGATGCAGGCCTTCATGCATCGTCCTGAGAACGCATCAATCATCGAACAATCTGGCCATATCGTGGAGTCGACCGTGATGATACCATTGGCGGATTAAATCTTAGCGTTCCTCAAACACCCCACAGTTGGAGACAGGCGATGATCTACATTACATACGGAAAAATGAGCAAAGAGGGCCTCAATGGTTTGACCGCAAAACCAGAAAACCGGGCAGAAGCGCTCGGGAAGATGGTGGATGCTTTGGAAGGTAAGCTCGTTGACTACTACTTTTTACTCAATGGTGAGATCGATTTCATTATCGTCAGTGAATTTCCTGATGATCAAAACGTCAATGAACTCAGTTTGATCGATGCTTTGCTAGTCCGAGGTTCGGGTGCTATCGAATCAATCACCACTCTCCCAGCGTTGCGGGCTGCCGATGCGGTGCCTCTCTTTGAGCGAGCCAAGGCGTTGCAGGAAGCTTCGACCTACTCCAAACCAGGAGACTGAGTTCCCGAAACTCAGATCCCTGGCTGTGTTTGCCTGGGGCTCTTTGTGGTTGTGGGTACCCCGCCCTTGGCATAGTCCTCCCCCTTATGTGCCAGGGACCCCCCCTTGCTCAACAAAGGATGAAAAATGTTGTTCAAGATCGCATACTCAATCAAGGAAGAACTGATTCACGTCACCCAGACTCAATTCGCAGGAGGCGATGAGAAGTGGTATGGCATGAAGCTGATAGGGCGTTGGCATGAGCCCTCCAGTACCGGCTTCATGGTAGTGGAGACCGATGATTACCAAGCAGTGATGAAATATTGCCAGCAGTGGAACCGCACCTGCCACTTGGAAGTGACGCCAGTCGGTACAGATGCTGATGCAGCTGCGACCCTCTCAGAAACTTTGCAGCCTTAACTGATCCCAATATCACCCCAAAAGGAAAACCAAACGATCAACAAGAATTGCCGATCCTTTGATTTCATGTTTCGCGTACCTGATGCTGAGGTGCCAGAAGTGGAAGCTATCCTAGCTACTAGCCATGAAAAATGGATGAGGGCCACTCACAAGGGTCCTGCGGAACCAAGTCCTTTGGTTTACACGATTACGAAGGCTGCTGAATTGAAAAAATCCATTGGATCCTTCTGAGGGAACAACGGGTCACACGATGATGGCATTGACAGAGGTATACCGTGGCCTTGAAGGAAGCCAAGCGCACATGGAGAGTTCCGCTGGTTGGCAGGATATTGGAGTCATGTTGGAGAAAGTGATCGCCAACTATTCCGTGGGAATGATCATGCACGGTGAAGTGGTTGGTAGTATGGCAGACTAGATTTTTCGTTTAACAGCTTCTAACAGTTTACAGGCTGGAGGAAGCTACACTACTCGTAAAGGTGAAATATGAAAATAAAGGTTTTGGGAGTCTATTCGGAAGATGCCGTTAAGGGCATGAAGGACTCCAGCTACGCAGCCCGGGTGAAGCAAGTCGAGGGGATGGCCTCTCAGATTGATTCCAAGCTGATTGACTGTGATTTCCTCGGAGGAGACTTAGATGTCTGCGTGACGATGGAAGTCCCCGACTGGTCAACGGCTTTGGGTTTGAAGCAGGTGATTCAGATGTCCGGAGTGTTTGAAGAGATCATGTTCTATCCGGTAGTGGATCTGGACCAGATCATTGGGACAATGAACAAGTTTGCTGGGGTCTACAAAGCTCCTGGCAAAGAATCTTAAAATTAATCATTCAACCACACGAGTTAGCATGTCACTTTATCTTGTTAAAGGAAAATACAGTAACGCAGCTTTCAAAGGCATGGTGGATAGTCCGCAAGACCGATAAGCTGCTGCCCGAAAGCTCTTTGCTGCGGTTGGAGTAGATATGCAGAGTGTCTACTTCAGTGTGAGCAGTGCAGAGATTGTTGTAATTGCAGAAAGTAGTGCCGAAAGCATGGCTGCTGTGGAAATGGTTACGATGTCTACAGGGACCTTCACCAGTTTTGAAGGAATTGAGATTATCGATTCCAAGTCAATGACTTCAGCGATGGAAACTGCGAACAAAGTTGTTTCTGCTTATCAGGCGCCAAACAAATAATTCTGGAGGAAAAGAATGGCACTTTATTTGGCGAGAGCGAAGTACAGCAACGCGGCGTTCAAAGGTATGGTAGATTCACCTCAGGATCGGGAAGCAGCGGCTCGTAAGATTTTTAAGGCAGTCGGGATGACGATGCATCAGTGCTACTTCAGCGTAAGTTCTGCTGAGTTGATTGCAATTGGTGAAGGCACTCCAGAGAGCCTAGCTGCTATCGAAATGATCATCATGGCGACCGGAGCCTGCTCCGAGGTGTCTACGCTGGAGATTGTTGATTCCAAGTCGATGACCGCTGCAATGGAGACAGCCAACAAAGTTGTTTCCGCTTATCAAGCACCAAACAAGTAATGAAAACCCAATCGACCTCTGTGTCGGTTGGGAGAATTTGATCGCAATAATCTTGGAGGAATGATGTCGCTATACATGTTCAAAGCAACCTACACCTCAGCATCCATCAAGGCGATGGTGGAGAATCCAACTGACCGATCGGGAATGATTGCCAAGGCCTGTGAAACTTTTGGTGGCAAGATGCTGCATTTCCTGATGGCTTTTGGAGAGGACGATGCGATCATGATCTGTGAGCTACCTGATGATGTTGCAGCTGCTGCGATTTCAGCACAGGTTGGTGCCTCTGGAGGATGTTCGAGAATCATTACGATCCAGCTACTGTCTATCGAAGACTGGGTCAAGGCCTGCACAATGGCGCGTGATGTGTCTAGCGGCTATAAAGCCCCTACAAAGTAAGTTACTTAAACCTTGAGCAAACAGAGGATCCGATGAGTGTATTCATATTATATTCGGTGAGCCCTCTGCCGGGTAAAAGGCAGTTACTAGAGTCTCGTCTTCGAAAAGCAATGAGTATTGCAGATAGAAAAGGAGCTAAGGAAACTTGTCTTTGAATGGATCGTATTGGAGAAAATGCTGGCAATCTCTTTATTGTGGCCGAATTTGAGGGATTTCAGCATGCTACGACACTTTTATGAATGCTGTTTGGCAAGATGAAGAATTCAAAGAAATAAATGTTGAGAGGGATAAAGATCCTACGGGAATTCCTGTTGGGCCTTTGTTGCTACGAGATGTACGTGGAAAACCCAAAATCTCTGCGCCAGTCCATCCAGCTAGAACCTACCGCCTTCCTCGAGCACATCTGAGTAAAGCGATTGATTTAGTGGATCAAGTTTCTAGCTTGAGTGAAGAGATTAGTGTCTGTGGGGTGCTACCAGTTCTATCTAATGAGATGGACACCATGGTGGCTGTTTATCAGTTTGAATCCATGGAAGACGCAGGCAGATTAACAGATCAGGTCGGAATGTCTTCGGAGTTTCAACAGATTGTCAGCCAGGCTAGTGAATTAGGAACCCTGATACGCGCTGGATTGAACGTGCGTCTGTAATCAACTATTTCTCTTGCTTGCCACCATCATTGTTGATTCAAAGAGAGTTTCAAAGGTATTATGAAGAATGAAGTCTGCTGGACATTTGAAGGGGTTATCAAGCCAGGGAAATTGGAGGATCTGTACGAACTACTTGAAGAGTTTGTTCAAGTCACCAAAAAGGAAGAGAAGGTTCTCAACTATGAGTTCTGGATCAACGCTGAAAAAACGACGGTGTATGTTCATGAACGTTTCGTAGATTGTGATGGAGCGATCGCTCATGTTCACAATGCTGGGTTTCTGCTCCCTCGATTAGCAGAATGTATGGAGATTCAACCTCTCCATATCCTCGGTAACATGAGTCCAGAGGGTAAGGAAATGTTTGGTGCGATGGGAGCCGGTTTCACAGAATATGTTAATGGGCTTTGACGTCTCTACATTTGGAGAAAACCCTGTCGAAATATACAAATGTCGTCCGGTTTCAGGTCAAACTGGAATTTAAAGATGTGATCGTCAGCAAATTTACTGCGTTCGAGAGACCGTCTGGATACGAGACGGGCCGGCTGATCCAAACAGGAGAGTTTACCTATTGTTCTGTTGGCGAATGGGACAACCAGGAATCCTTGGTCAATGCACGTCTTGCGATGATTGGCTTTCTCGATAGTGTCCGACACATGCTGGACGAGATCACTCCTGAACTTGGGGTGACCGATCCAGTTTCCGGTCCTGTGGTAATGGAACAATAAAGGACCTCCTCAATCATTTTCAATCAAGGGAGAAAGATGATGGTGATCGCTCATTTACTAGGATTAGCGCTGATCTTCATTGCCTGCACGTTTGATTTCATGCGTTTGGCTCATGTGCCAGAAAAAATCCAATACCTCCTTGATATTCCTCGCTCGTCATCATTGTTCTCCCTACGGTCTATTACGCGATCTCGGTACATGGCTGGAAAAGCTATGGGAACAGTTGGAAAGCCTTGCTTGGTAGCGTGAAAGGCATTGACAAGAGCCAACTGGAGCCTACTAAGCTTTGCCTTTGAGACATGGGCTATCTTTCCCTGATTTGGGGAATTCTGGGAACCTTTGTGGGAGCGATCTTGATGCTTCGAGAAATGGAGAGTGTTCTCAATCAGGATAGTCTCTTGCCAGCCATTGCAATTTCGTTAATCACCCTGTTCTATGGCATCATCCTGTACATGCTCTGCCTGGTTTCGAAGAGCCGGATTGAGCGACGGTTGGTGGAATAAATGAATAAAAAAATCTTTTGAACAGAATCGCCAAAGTGATATACAAAATAAAAAATCGACCAATCTAGCAATGGCCCAAGAATTGTTTGAAAACTACTATTCTAATCACCCACATATCAGAAGGTTAAAATCATAAAATTACTTGCCTCCGACGTTTTCTGAAAAAATTCAAAAAACGAGATTAGTTAGGGCCT